>Ga0233427_10000151_pt1 | contig 92204 bp, 79 predicted proteins | sample SI_118_April2016_5_FD_179885 | JGI IMG/M metagenome (GOLD analysis project Ga0233427, IMG submission 179885) | Seawater microbial communities from Saanich Inlet, British Columbia, Canada - SI_118_April2016_100_MG | ecosystem: Environmental > Aquatic > Marine > Inlet | place: Canada: British...
AGCCTCAAGCCAAGCACTGACTTTATCCTGCGGTACAGCCGACGCAATGTCATCAAATTGCAATACCGACATAGTCAGAATACGCAACTGTCGATCGACATCATCACGAAACACCTCGCGCACTTTACTGTGCCAAATATTTTCCACATCCAGATGACTGATACCCTGACGGAATCGATGCAAATCCAGACGACTAATCAAGTCAAAAAACACGCCCGCCGTTTGTTCAACACTGCTACCTGTGCGATTAGCAACATCCACCACATCCAGCGCAAAATAAAGCTCATCGGTACTTGCAATCTGCTTAGCCAACTTGACTGGCACACCGGCCTCTTTGAAACTGCGCTGCGACGAAGTCCATAGCTCCGCAAGATCACCCGTTAAGTAACCCTGTAATGAACCCGCTACATTCTCGACGCCGGCCGCAAAGTGCTCGATCAGTTCCTGCGTTGTCACCGTCTCATAACGCTGCTGCAGTAACCAGCGACTGCTATGACGCACCATACGCATGATGCGTTTCATCATCAGCATCTGTAGCTCGGCAGGCACCTTATGATCTAGCGCCTCCACCGCTTTCCATAGCGGAATCATGCCAAAGATATCTCGCGCGGCAGTATAGGCCTGCACCACTTGTCCTGCGGTTGCGCCCATTGATTCGCGCATACGCTCTACATAGGTAATACCCATGTAGTTAACCATTTCGTTAGCATATTCCGTGGCAACAATTTCACGACGCAAACGATGGCCATGTAACGCTTGCGGGTACTGTTGCTCTAAGGTGGCCGGGAACGCTGTGGTTATCTGCTGTGCCAGATAGCTATCATCGGCAATGTCCGTTGCCGCCAACACATCCTTCAGTTCGGATTTGGCATAGGCCATCACCACCGCCAGTTCCGGACGGGTTAGGCCTTCACCCTGCACCGCTCGTGCCGCCTGCTCTTCATCGGCAGGCAAAAATTCCAGCGCACGGTTAAGATGGCCTTTAACCTCTAGCGCCGCAATAAAACGGCGCAATTCATCGTTATAGGAAAGTGCCAGGTCCTTAGCAATACTCAATGCACGCGTCTGGCTGTAGCTATTACGAAGCACCAAATCAGAAACTTCTTCGGTCATCCGTTGCAGTAGGTTATTACGACGTTTAACCGTCAACTCGCCATCGGCCACCACCTCATTAAGCAGAATTTTGATATTAACCTCATGGTCTGAACAATCCACTCCACCGACGTTATCCACGGCATCGGTATTGATTGCGCCGCCGTGCTGAGCATATTCAATACGCCCTAATTGCGTCATGCCCAAGTTACCGCCCTCACCAACCACTTTGGCGCGTAATTGACAGCCATTAATACGCACGCTGTCGTTGGCACGGTCTCCTACTTCATCATGGGATTCATCACTGCCCTTCACATAGGTACCAATACCGCCATTCCAAAGTAAATCCACTGGCGCCTGCAGCACCGCATGAATCAATTCATTGGGGGTCAATTTGCTTTGCTCAATGGCAAAACGTTGTTTCATTTGCGGCGTCACCGTAATCGACTTAGACGCACGCGAAAACACGCCGCCACCGGCAGAAATCAGCTTGCTGTTATAATCATCCCAGCCAACATGACCCATTTTGAACAGCCGTTGACGTTCCTTAAAGCTACTCGCTGAATCTGGATCAGGATCAATAAACACCGACATATGATCAAACGCTGCAACCAACTGGATATGTGGCGAGAGCAACATGCCATTACCAAAGACATCACCGGCCATGCCGCCAACACCCACCACCGTAAAGTCGGTCGACTGAACATCAATACCACGTTCACGAAAATGGCGCTGCACCGACACCCAAGCACCTTTAGCGGTAATGCCCATACCCTTGTGGTCATAACCCTGACTGCCACCAGAAGCGAAGGCATCACCCAACCAGAAATCGTAGCTAGCGGCCAAACCATTAGCGATATCAGAGAAGGTCGCTGTGCCTTTATCCGCCGCCACCACCAGATAAGGGTCATCACTGTCATAGCGCACCACCTCTGTTGGCGGAACTACTTCCCCCCCCTGTAAATTATCAGTGATATCCAACAAGCCACGGATGAAAATTTTATAACAGGTAATACCCTCCTGCTGGTAAGCCTCTCGATCCGTGAGTTGCTGCGCCCGTTGTGCCACAAAGCCACCCTTGGCACCCACCGGCACAATCACTGGGTTTTTAACCTGTTGAGCCTTCACCAGACCCAACACTTCGGTGCGATAATCCTCAATCCGATCAGACCAACGCAAACCACCCCGCGCCACTTTACCACCGCGTAAATGCACACCTTCAACACGGTTAGAATAGACAAATACCTCATACATAGGACACGGCAATGGAATATCGGGTAACTGCTGCGGGTCGATTTTAAAGGAAAAATACTTCTTCAAGCGTTGATCCGCTTCAGGTTGGAAGAAGTTAGTTCGCAACATCGCTTTATTCAGTAATAAATACGCTCTCAATACCCGGTCTTCACTGAGGCTCTGTACATCATCCAATAACACCAAATAGTCGGCCTCTAAGCCTTCAAGCTGTATACCACGCTCTTCGATAGTGAGCGCGGAGGCTGGATCAAATTTACTATTAAAATAATGTACCAGTGCCCGAGTCATCTTTGGGTGTCGCAGCAACGTATCGGCATAATAGGTCTGACTAAAACCCAAACGAATTTGTTTCAAATAATGCGCGCAAGCCCGTAAATACGAAACTTCACGCCAATTCAACCCCAACGCCAAGGTCAGCCGATTAAAAGAATCATTACTGACATGGTCATCCCAAATACGCACAAAGGCTTTGGTAAAAACGTCCCGCAACGCCTTCGCATCCAACACCTCACCAATCGCATATTGCAGGCTGAAATCGTGTTTCCATACCACCACGCCTTCATCGTCAACCACCTTATAAAGGTGTTCGCCGAGCGTTTTTAACCCCATATTTTCAAAAATGGGGATAATATCCGACAGTGTTAACTGCTCATCGCGTTGATAAAGTGCAAAATGCGCCCGATCGACAGGCTCATCATCACGTTGATAAAAACACATCGCCAACGGTTTATTGGCGCTAAAGGACTCTACATGCTCTATATCTTTGACTGCCGTAGCTGGCGTAAACTCATCGCGATAGCTCAGTGAAAATGCGTTACGGTAACGTTGAGCATAGATGGTGCCCTGTTCATCACCATAGTGATCGATCAAACTCTGCACCAACTGATCCTGCCAAGAGCGGGTCACGCTGACGATCGTTTGTTGCAATGCATCAACATCAAAATCTAACGGTAATTCAGGATTAGTGCGTAATACAAACTGCGTTCTGACCAATACTGACGAACCAAAATAGGTCGAAAATTCCGAGTTCAGTGCCTTAAACGCATGGCACAAAATATCTTGAATTTTTTTACGAATTTCTGAATCGTAAATATCTCGGGGCATGTACACCAAACAGGAAACAAACTCACCTAAAGGATCTCGGCGCACAAACAAACGCGTTTGCTGACGTTCTTTAATTTGCGAGATACCTGTAGTGGTGGCAAATAATTCATCCAAATCAGTTTTGAATAACTCTTCACGCGGAAAAGTCTCCAATACCCGCAGCAGATCCTTCGCTGCATGGGTAAACGGAAACAGACCAGAACGGCGCATCACCGCCTCAACCTTATGGCGCAAAATAGGGATGTTGCGGGCTTTTTCGGTAAACACCTCCAGCGTATACAGACCTAAAAAGCCGCGTTCACCAATCACATTGCCCTGCTTATCAAATTGACGAATGCCTATATAATCAGGATAAACCGGCCGGTGCACTCGTGACATAGTGCCCGAGGTGGCAAAACTTAACAGCCGAGAATCCATGACATGATCACGCACATCCGGCAATAACGAATCGATATATTTATCCTTAATCAATTCCTCATGATGCTTAAACAAACCCAGTTCGCCATGACTTTCATGGTGAATAAACGCGCGCCCAGATTTTTTAGAAATTCGATAGTTCTTATAGCCAAGAAAGGTGAAATTATTTTTGTTTAACCAATTTAAATAGGCGATAGCTTCAGACACTTCCTCCTGAGGTATTGGCGGAGGATTGTTTTCCAAATCACGGATTACAGCACTTATCTCTCGCCCCATATCCTTGAAGTCATCCACCACAACACGAACGTCACAAAGCACACTATGCAATTCCTCAAGCAGCACTTTCAAAGGCTCATCACCGGCAATACGATCAACCTCAAAATACATGAAAGCTTCCGGCTGATAACCCTGCATATCAATCGGCAAGCCCTGCTCATAAGCACACGCGACCTGCTGCTTTAGATTACCGGCCCGCGAGCGCTGCGCCTGATAAACCAAATTTTGTACCGCATGAATGGTTAACTGACGCGAGGCAAGATGCATTCGCACCGAGTCCACCAAAAAAGGCATATCGGCCTGTAACAGCATCACAATGGTATGGGACGACTGCCAAGGAGACTGTTCAGAATCGGGATTAATAATGGCAATTTTTGGTCGCTGCTCATCAATCGTCTCAAAACGCTGAATAAACTGCCAAGCGCTGAGCAGCTGACTAAACACATCATCTACGGATTTATCGGCAATATCACCACTGGGCACAATATGCAGGTAATCCTTAACGAAACGCCGAATAGCTTCCTGTTCCGATTTTTTAAGCCGCTGTGAAATCAACCCGTCCAAGCGCTTAACCCACCGTGTATTATCATTACCCATTGTACTTTCGATCACCAAATATCTCCTTGAGACTTCAGCATAACGACTGCGCTCACCAATACCTTGTTAAAAACAGGCTTAAAACGCTCATTTACAAGGGTAAACTCCGCTTTTGCGCCTATTTGTACCCACTGGGGTATTTTTTCCTAATCTTGGTTTCGCTCGCTACCTTATGCTTAGGTCTACCCTTACTTAAATTACATCCAAAATAGGCAGCAATTAATAATATGCAGCCTAAAATATCAATTAGTACAGCGCGCTTAAAGCGCCCGTCACATTATTAAACATAAAACTTTCAGTCATTTATGCCTAGTCTTGGCTTCACTCGTTACGTTATGCTGAAATCTGGCTACAATAACGCACTTCTTGCAAACAAAAAAACAACCCAAATCAATTATTTCACTCTTTTATGACACAGCAAGCACTCTGGCAATTTTGGATTGATCGCGGCGGCACTTTTACCGACCTAGTAGCCCTCTCTCCTGGGGGGCAATACCATACCCATAAACTGCTATCAGAGAACCCTGAACACTATAAAGATGCAGCCCTACAGGGTATTCGTGACCTATTGGGTCTAACCGCCAAACAAACCATTCCCGCACAACAAATTGAAGCGGTTAAAATGGGCACTACCGTCGCCACCAATGCGCTATTGGAACGCAACGGCAGCCCCACGGCACTGTTGATCACCCAAGGCTTTAAAGACGCACTACGTATTGCCTATCAAAATCGGCCCCGCCTGTTCGACCTCAACATTATCCTACCTGCAGTACTCTACAGTAATGTCACTGAGGTGGAAGAACGTATCAGCGCGCAGGGTGACATCATCACACCACTCAACGAAGCCGCACTGTACAATGACTTGATCGCCATTTACCAACAGGGCATTCGCGCCATTGCCATTGTGCTAATGCATGGCTACCGCTTTAGCGCCCATGAGAAACGTATTGCCGACATTGCCAAGGATATCGGCTTCACACAAATTAGCTGTAGCCATATCGTCAGCCCACTGATGAAATTGGTGAGCCGTGGTGACACCACTCTGGTGGATGCCTATTTATCTCCTATTTTGCGGCACTATATTGATCAAGTCGCAGTAGAGCTGGGGGACACCCAGCTGATGTTTATGCAATCCAACGGAGGCCTCATCAGTGCTGATAACTTTCAGGGCAAGGACAGCATTCTCTCCGGTCCCGCAGGCGGTATTGTTGGTGCAGTAAAAACCTGCCAAGCGGCAGGTCACGATCAGATCATCGGTTTCGATATGGGTGGCACCTCAACCGACGTATCACACTTTAATGGCGAGTATGAGCGCACCTCTAACACCGTCATTGCTGGCGTACGGGTCCGCGCCCCAATGATGCAAATACACACCGTTGCCGCTGGCGGTGGTTCCATCCTCCACTTTGACGGTAACCGCTTTCGAGTCGGCCCCGACTCCGCTGGTGCTAACCCAGGCCCCGCCTGTTATCGCCGTGGTGGACCGCTGACCATTACCGACTGCAATTTAATGCTCGGCAAGCTTCATCCCGAATATTTTCCCAAGGTGTTTGGCCCCAACAGCGATTTAGCGCTGGACAAAGAGATTGTTAAGCAAAAATTTGACTCCTTAGCCGCACAAATAAAACAGGCCACTGGACGCAGCCTGTCAATCACTGAACTAGCTAAGGGCTTCCTGAAAATAGCCATCGACAACATGGCCAACACCATCACCGAAATATCTACCCAACGCGGCTACGATATCAGTGCTTACACGCTCTGTAGCTTTGGCGGCGCGGGCGGTCAACACGCCTGCCAGGTCGCCGATGCTCTAGGCATGAAAAAAATCATTGTTCACCCCATGGCGGGCGTCCTTTCTGCCTACGGCATGGGCTTAGCAGATGTGCGCAGCCTACATCAACACAGTGTTGAAGCGCCCCTTAATCAAACACTACTCGACAGCCTCCAACCCGTCATTGAGCAACTCATCGCCCAAGGACAACAGGATATTTCGCAACAGAACATCAGCAGCACCAGCCACCTACTAAAGGCCCACATTAAATATCAAGGCACCGACACCAGCCTCACCGTAACACTGGATAATGCCACCAACACACAGACCCATTTTGAGTCTGCTCACCGGCAACGCTATGGCTTTATTGTCGCTGACAAAGCACTTATTTTAGAATCACTGACCATTGAAGTTATTGGCCAAGGCCATACCCAAGCGGCAGCAGGAGAAACAGCCCCGCAACCCACCGTGAATGCACCTCAGTCCATCGACCAAACCCAACTATTCAGCGGCGCAAGCAGTCAAACAGCACACATATTCCAGCGCAGTGATATGCAACCTGGCAGCACCATTTTAGGCCCTGCCGTCATCGTTGAAGCCACCGGCACCAATATTATTGAAGCCGGCTGGCAAGCCGTCACCACGCAACACAACAACCTACAACTGGAACGAATCACCGCACTGCCAAAAAGCACCGCCATCGGCACTGCAGTGGATCCCATTATGTTGGAAATCTTCAACAACCTGTTTATGTCCATCGCCGAACAGATGGGCACCATTCTGGAAAACACCAGCTATTCAGTAAACGTCAAAGAACGGCTGGATTTTTCCTGCGCTATCTTTGACCCTCAGGGTGGATTGGTTGCCAATGCGCCCCATATGCCCGTGCATTTAGGCTCTATGGGTGCCAGCGTTAACGCCGTTATCAAACAACAGGCGGGGCAAATAGAGCGCGACGATGTGTTTATTACCAATGCACCTTACAACGGCGGCACCCACCTGCCAGACATCACCGTAATTACGCCCGTCTTTGAGCAACAAAAAGGTCAAAAACAAAGAGATGAAGCACAAAGCAATAACCGTATTTTGTTTTATGTTGCCTCACGCGGGCACCATGCCGACATTGGTGGTATCAGTCCTGGTTCCATGCCACCCAACAGTACCACGGTTGAACAGGAAGGCATTCTATTTGATAGCATCCATTTAGTTAGACAGGGCAAATTCCGCGAAGCTGCCATTCGCAAAATACTCATTAACGGCCCTTACCCTGCACGCAATCCAGATCAAAATATTGCCGACCTCAAAGCGCAAATTGCTGCTAACGAAAAGGGCGTGCAGGAAATGTGGCGCATGATCGAACAGTTTGGAGAACAGGTCGTATTAGCCTACATGATCCATGTGCAGGACAACGCCGAAGAAGCGGTTCGACGCGTCATAGCAACGCTTAAAGAAGGTAGCTTCAGTTACACCATTGATGATATCGCCACCATTAAAGTCAGCATCAAAGTCGACCGAGAAACACGCAGCGCCACGGTAGATTTCACCGGCACATCGGCACAATTATCCAGCAATTTTAACGCACCCTCAGCCGTCTGCCATGCTGCCGTACTCTATGTGTTTCGCACCCTAGTCAACGACGACATCCCGATGAATCAAGGTTGCTTAAAGCCGATCAATATTATTATTCCAGAGGGCTCCATGCTCAACCCTCAACACCCAGCCGCCGTAGTCGCCGGCAATGTCGAAACCTCCCAGTGGATCACCAACGCACTCTATGGCGCACTCGGTATCGTTGGTGCCGCCCAGGGCTCAATGAACAACTTCACCTTTGGTAATGAGCAATACCAATATTACGAAACCATCAGTGGCGGCACTGGCGCAGGCCCAGATTTTGACGGTGCCAGCGCGGTACAATCCCACATGACCAACTCCCGTCTTACCGATCCTGAAGTATTGGAATGGCGTTTTCCAGTACGTGTCGATAACTTCAGTATTCGCCAAGGTTCCGGCGGTAAAGGGCAATACCAAGGTGGTAATGGCGTCATTCGCCGCATAGCGTTTCTGCAAAGCATGAATGCTGCCATTCTATCCTCACATCGTCGCACCCCCCCCTTTGGCATCGCCGGAGGACAACCGGGACAAGTCGGCAGAAACTACGTAGAACGCCACAATGGCCAAATCGATGAGTTGCAGGCCACCGAGCAAACACCAATGGAGGCAGGCGATATTATGGTCATAGCAACGCCCGGAGGTGGTGGCTATGGCAAAGCCGAAGAGCGTAGCTCAAAATAGCTATCTATCTCCTCCCGCAAATGCGACACTTACGCGCCTAAATTTAAACTCATAGTGACCTTTGCAAAGGTTGAGAAATTAAGAAAGCCCAGACCTCTTTAAAGTCCGTCGCTACTATGAGACCTCAGCATATAAGGAAACACCCATGAAACTGTTTTGTGCCGTCATCCTTCACCCCAACAGCATTCACATCGCTATACTCGATGAACAACAAACAGAGATCCTTGACACTCAAATAGATAATAACCGTGACGATGTTCTTGCCGCCTTGGCACCCCACCGCCGAGACCTAGAAAGTATCCTTATAGAGGCTCACGAAGACCCTGCATGGTTGATGCAAGCTCTACAGGAAGCCGGCCATAACAATGTCTACACGCTAGACCAAGGTTAAAGGCTCTTCGCTCTAAACTTAGCTGGCCCTAATTAGCTGACCCTAAGTAACCTCAAAGAATAACCCTTAGGTCGAGCTGACCGTAAGGGGCCCCTGTTATGTTACCGAGCGCCATATAAGGTTCTGAGCACAGACAAAACAAAAAAAAGCTTCATCCGCCATATTCTATGGATAAACGCTTTTTCCTGCGGCAGAGCCATATCCGCGCCCTCAAAATAACTCATATTTGATTCGACTTACGGTTTTATCCCTTTTCCTTGCATTAAAATCGCCCACGGGCTTTTCTCTACAGATTAATGTGATAAAATCGCTCGTTGCAAAAAAGGTCGTAGTCAAAAAGCACTGAAGAAAACAAAGCGCTACTCATCACCCCTGTTAAGGTAGATTATAGGAACAGTTTAACTCGCCCTGTGATTTTTTTGCCTCGAGCTTTTGTTAGCTATCAGAAATGAAAATGTGTAAATACTTAAAGGTACTTGAAAATGTCGAATGAATTAATCTCTCCACTTTCTGGACTTAGACGTCTTATCGAAACGGATCAAGCTGGCGCGCCTGAGCACGACTTCCTGAACGATAAAGCTCATGTTTGGTCTCCACACAGCAAGATCATCAACGTGACCCCTGGCCCGGCTTTTGGATCTGAATTGGTTACTCAGTTTTCATCTAACCAAACACGTGGCATGCGTGGCCCAGGCGTTGCGAAGTTTTTCACAGCCGTTCGTGATGAATACGCAAAACTAGTTGATATGCAAGAAGGCGGTCGTGCTTTATTCTTCACCGGTTCTGGCACCACGGCTACTGAAGCTGCGGCAGGATCTCTGCGCACGCCTGGCGAAGCAAAATCTGACAAACCAGCTATCGTCACTATGGAAATAGGCGCGTTCAGTACCGCAATGGGTAACTGTGTAGAAAACCTGGGCAGAAACGTCATTCGTCTGAAAGGTGAAGTTGGTGATAACCTGCCACTAGACAGATGCCGTGAAGTATTAGCCGGTGACGCTAACCACGACATCAAAATCGTGATGGCGCCATTAAACGAAACTGGCGCAGGTGTAACAACTGACCCTAAGCAGATCCGTGACTTACTGGATGAATTAAACCACCCAGCGCTGGTTTTTATTGACGCTATTTCTGCTATTGCCAGCATGCCTTGCTCCATGAAAGAAATGGGCATCGATATGCTATCTGCCTGTAGCCAAAAAGGTTTGATGGGCACGCCGGGTATCGGCATGCTTTCTCTTAGCCCTAAAGCGGTTGAAAAAATTCGCGAAGCTGACAAGCAACTTGCAGAAGCGGGCATCAAAAAAGGGCAACACTATCTTTACCTTGGCAAAATGATTGATGCCATGGACACCAATGGTCTGCACCTTGAAACACCGGGCAACTACGCTCAATTCGCTGCTGCTCTAGATGCGCTTGCGATCGAAGGCCTGGATCGTGTTTGTGAACGTCATAAAGATTGCTCTGAAGTCTTCCGTGCTGCCGTACTGGGCGCAGGTTTAGAGCTGGTAGCAAAGGATATCAACACCGCATCTAATGCAGTAACGGCGATCAAATCACCAGAGGGTTTTGGTGAGGAGAAAATCATGGAAGTACTGAGCATTATGTACTTCAAGCACGCTGTAGAAGCGGCTGCTATTCCAGGCGCTCCTGATCTGGGCTGGCGTCTATGTGCGACCGGTGGCATTCAGCCACAACACGCTCTGTCGGCTTCTATTGCCTTCCTGAAGTCAGCCGAAGAAGCGGGCGTACCGGTTAACGTTGAGAAAGGCCTGCTTGCAGCCTTTGAAGCTTACAGCAACGTTGCTAAGTACCACCGTCCTCTGCCGGGCATTGATACCTACGGTCGCTAAGCCCGTAGCCCCTATTAATTAGGGGCATCAATTAAAGTCAGAATAAAAACTCCTGGACACTGTCCGGGAGTTTTTATTTTATGCCTGCACAAGCTATAAAAATGCGTATTTATAAACATCGCTTTTCCACAGCAAATTCACCCTAAGCCCGACAGACCCCTAGCTAATTGCTCAACTGTATTAATGCAGGTTGCCTTCTGGACTACCTAAATCGGCTTTAGCATCTTCTTCAAGGGTTTCTAGCGCAGCAAAGTCTTCCGCTGTTTCATCATTTACATCGCCCTTAGGCAACATCGTTTCCGGATCAATCACACCGTCAAGCTCTAGTTCGGCATTAATCTTATCCAGATCACGAATTTCCGCTAACACCGGCAGCTCATCCAAACTTTTTAAATTAAAATAATCAAGAAAGGTTTTCGTGGTGGCATACATAGCCGGGCGACCCGGTACATCTCGATGCCCCACCACACGCACCCATTCACGCTCTAGCAGGGTACGGATAATATTAGAACTAACGCTCACCCCTCGTACCTCTTCAATTTCTCCGCGAGTCACCGGTTGACGATAGGCGATCAGCGAAAGCGTCTCTAACAACGCTCGAGAATAACGCGCTGGCTTTTCTTCCCACAACCGAGCAACCCATTCACTTAGCTCATCGCTCACTTGAAAACGCCAGCCACTTGCCACTTCTTTGAGCGCAAAACCACGACCCTCAAAATCCTTAGCGATTTGCCTTAGCGTAGCCCGCAACGTTTTATTATCGGGGCGCTCACTATCCAAGAACAACTGAGCAAGACGATCCAGCGACAGTGGCTCACCAGCCGCTAACAAAGCACCTTCAAGAATGCGTTTTAACTGCTCTAAATTATTCATGTCTCACCCTAAACGCTTACCCTGAGACCTCAGTATAACTATTGCGCTCACCAATACGTTGTTAAAAAGAGGCTTAAAATGCTCATTTACACCAGTAAACTCCGCTTTTGCGCCTCTTTTTGCCTAGTCTTGGCTTCGCTCATTACGTTATGCTGAGGTCTCATCCAAAATAGATTATGCTTGGGGTTCAATCCTAACTTTAAGGTGAATCGCTCCAAACAGCTCGTTTTGTACAATATCCACCAACGACTCCTTGATCAATTCCATCATTGCCAAAAACGTCACTATCACACCTAAGCGCCCTTCCTCAGGCGTAAACAACGAAATAAACGGCACGAATTGATTTTCTTGTAAGCACAAAAGAATATGACTCATTTTCTCACGAGTCGAAAGCTTCTCCCTCTCCACCTCATGTTGCTGGAACATATCAGCCCGCGCTAACACCTGCGATAATGCTAATAGCATCTCGCGCAACGTAACATCAGCCAGTGGTTTAGTGCTCTCAAAATTGGGGGGCTCGGCCCTAGCAACATGCAGGTCACGCTCCAGACGAGGTAACTCATCAATATCTTCCGCCGCCTGTTTGTAACGCTCATACTCCTGCAGGCGACGAATCAAATCGGTGCGTGGATCGCCTTCATCCTCCTCATCACCACCATGACGCGGCAGCAAAGAACGCGACTTTATCTCTGCCAACATCGCCGCCATCACCAAATATTCCGCCGCCAATTCCCATTGCATGGACTTCATCAAGCCAATGTACGCCATGTACTGCTGGGTAATTTGTGCTACGTTAATGTTCAACACATCAAGATTTTGACGTTTAATCAGATACAGCAAAAGATCGAGCGGGCCTTCAAAGGCCTCCAGAAAAACCTCTAGGGCATCGGGGGGGATATAAAGATCTTGCGGGAGTTGGGTATAGGGCTGCCCATCAACCATTGCAAAGGGCATTTCACCCTGTTGCGGCTGACCAGCGCCAACCGTCACCCCATCAGCAACAGTAGACACCTCGTTTTTGCCAGCCGAATCAGACATATTAATTTGTCTCTACGCTCATCATTAGAAGCCTTTAGCGATATAAAAAGCCTTTAGCTGTATTAGAAGCCCTTAGCGGTATAAAAACCCTTAGTTATATGAAAGCCCTTAGCGATAAGAAAGCCCCATCGCCTCACGCACTCGCTCTAACGTTTCACGAGCCTCATCGCGCGCAACTTCATTGCCATCGGCAATAATACTACGCACCAAATCAGGGTTATTTTCATATTCACGGGCACGCTCACGAATCGGACGTAACTCTTCAACCACCGCATCAATCACTGGTCGTTTACATTCCAAACAACCAATAGTGGCATTACGACAGCCCTCCTGCACCCATTTCTGAGTTTGGCTGTCGGAATAGACCTCATGCAACTGCCATACTGGACATTTACTCGGATCACCCGGGTCAGCCAAACGAATGCGCGCCGGATCAGTCTGCATGGTACGGATTTTACGCTCCACCTCTTCAGGTTCTTCACGCAAAGCAATGGTATTACCGTAGGACTTAGACATTTTCTGCCCATCCAATCCCGGCATTTTCGACTCTGGTGTCAACAATGCCTGCGGCTCAGGCAAAATCACCTTACCACCACCCTCAAGGAAACCAATCAGGCGCTCACGCTCATTAATAGAGATATTTTGCTGCGCATTAATCAGTGCTCTGGCACGTTCCAGCGCCTCCTGATCACCCTGCTCCTGAAATTGACTTTTTAGCTGCTGATAAATTTTTGCCGCTTTTTTACCCATCTTTTTTATCGCCGCTGCGGCCTGCTCTTCAAAGCCTGAATCACGACCATAAAGATGATTAAAGCGACGCGCCACTTCACGCGTTAACTCTACATGAGATACCTGATCAGCACCCACCGGCACGTTACCTGCAGAATACATCAAAATATCGGCACTTTGTAACAACGGATAGCCTAAGAACCCATAGGTGGCGAGATCTTTCTCCTTCAACTTTTCCTGCTGGTCCTTATAGCTTGGCACACGCTCCAACCAACTCAGCGGTGTCATCATCGATAACAGCAAGTGTAACTCTGCATGTTCGGGCACCTTGGACTGTATAAAGCAGGTTGCCGAGCCAGGATTAACACCCGCTGCCAGCCAATCAACCACCATATTCCAGACACTTTCCTGAATAATATGCGGATCTTCATAATGCGTCGTCAACGCATGCCAATCAGCAACAAAAAAATAACATTCGAACTCGTGTTGCAGTTTTACCCAGTTTTTCAGCACCCCATGGTAATGACCAAGATGAAGATTACCGGTCGGTCGCATGCCCGAAAGGACTCGCTGTTCTGAATTGGCAGCCAAACTAAACTCCTAAAATTATACTGAGATCTCGCTATATGTCTCGCTAGACTAAAGCTCTAAAAGGCTGATTATAGCCAGCTTTCGGGAGAATAGTAACGACTAATAGCCCGTCATTCCGGCGCAAGCCGAAATCCATAAATATTTCGCCCTTCGCTAGCAATAACGCCGTTAAAGAACCTTATTCAAAATGACTGGTATCGCCCATACCAACGCGTACAACCTCAGGCACGTCATCAATTAAATTAATTACACTGGTGGCCTCCATACCGCAATAACCACCATCAATAATCAAATCGACCTGATGTTCTAAGCTGGCACGAATATCATAAGGGTCCATCAACGGCTGATCATCACCCGGCATAATCAGCGATGTACTCATCAACGGCTCACCCAAGGATGCCAGTAAGGCATGGCAAATAGGGTGCTCTGGCAACCGTAATCCAATGGTACGTCGCTTCGGATGCATTAACCGCCGCGGCACTTCACTGGTGGCATTAAGAATAAACGTATACGCACCGGGAGTATGTGCTTTCAGCACGCGGTAGGTACTATTGCTCACCTTAGCGTAGGTGGACACCTCGGACAGGTCACTACACACCAGCGTGAAATTATGCTTCTCGTCAAGGCGGCGGATTTGACGTATCCGCTCTACCGCCTTCTTATCACCAATATGGCAACCCAACGCATAGGCACAATCGGTCGGATACACAACCACACCACCTTGGTTGATAATATCCACCGCCTGCTTAATCAAACGCCCCTGCGGATTATCTGGATGAATCTGAAAGAATTGGCTCATATCCTTTGCAACGGCCTCATGTTATAAAAATAACGACCATACTGGCCGACACACCTTTGGTAACGGCGCAACCCTCCCCAAATCACACCACTGCGTGTTCGGGTTATGAAAATCGCTGCCACAGGAAGCGTATAAATCAAAGGTCTCACACAATTGCGAAAAATAATCAGTCACGCCCCTGTTCTGAGAACCCGACACCACCTCCATCGCATCACCACCCACGGTTTTAAAATGCGTCAACAAACGGCGTAATTTCATGCGCGTGAGTTTGTATTTATCTGGATGCGCCAACACCGCATAACCACCCGCCGCCTGAATCCAGCTCACCACTTCCTCAATCTCTGGCCACTGACTTTTAACATCCCCGACCTTACCCGCACCAAGATATTTTTTAAAGGCCTCACCATGATCTGCAACATAGCCCTGGGCAACCATATAGCGTGCAAAATGCGGTCGACCCAGCTGACTTTCACCGGCAATATCCTTTGCTCCCTGGTAACAATTTTCAAAACCCAACTTCGCTAATCGGACACCAATTTGCTGTGCCCGTACCTCACGCATATCACCCTGTTCGCAAAGTGCCGCTTTCAAAATCGAATTATCGGTATCAATGCCTAATCCCACGACATGGATACCCACCCCGCTCCACTGACTCGACAATTCAATGCCCGGTATAAATTTCAGCCCAAGCTGGTCGGCAGTCACACGGGCCTGCGCCAATCCAGCAACGGTATCATGATCCGTTAAGGCCAGCATTTCCACGCCATTAGCGTGTGCACGCTCAACTACCTGCGAGGGAGTTAAGGCGCCATCAGACGCAAGACTATGGCAATGTAAGTCGACTTTCATCACAGGTTTCGTGGGTATCCAGCATGGCAAAACAGGCAGGTTAACGTAGCCACAGGATTCATTGCAAATATAGCCTCATCCTTTTCGGTTTGACATAACGACATTAACCACCATAGCTCATATCGCATCCAAATTTGCTTTCGCGTATTATCCCAATATCGTTCACTTTTTGGTTACAGGATCTCCTCATGCCCAACACCTTCGACAACATCCTCGGCACTATCGGCAATACACCCGTCGTTAAAATCAATCGTCTGGCACCGAACAACGTCAACCTTTACGTCAAAATCGAAGCCTTTAACCCGATGGGATCAGTAAAAGATCGCCTAGCACTGGGTATTATTGAAGATGCCGAGCGCCGTGGCACCCTCAAACCTGGGCAAACAGTTATTGAGGCCACCAGCGGCAATACCGGCATCGGCCTAGCCATGGTATGCGCCCAAAAAGGTTACCCTCTGGTCATGACAATGGCAGAGAGTTTTAGCATAGAACGTCGCCGTTTAATGCGCTTTCTAGGCGCCAAAGTGGTGTTAACACCGGCCGCACTCAAAGGCAGTGGCATGCTCGCCAAAGCCGCAGAACTGGCTAAAGAACACGGTTGGTTCCTTACCCAGCAATTTGAAAACGAAGCCAACGCCAACATGCATTCCAGCAGCACCGCACCGGAAATTCTCTCCGCCTTTCCTAATGGTTCACTGGATTACTGGGTCACAGGTTACGGCACTGGCGGCACACTAAAAGGCGTTGCACGCGTACTTAAAAAAGAAAGCCCAAACACCAACGTGGTGGTCTGCGAACCAGCCAATGCCGACCTTCTCAACAGCGGCACCAGTCAACCTGTGACTGATTCAGGTGCACCATCCACACACCCCAGCTTCAATCCACACCCCATGCAAGGCTGGACACCAGACTTTATTTCCAAGCTCACTAATGACGCGGTTTCACAACAGTTGATCGATCAACTCATCACCGTCTCCGGCCCAGAGGCCATTAAATGCTCACGTGACTTGGCTCAACAGGAAGGTATTTTTGTTGGCATTTCCGCCGGCGGCACCTTTGCCGCTGCACTACAGGTATGTAACACAGCCCCTGACGGCAGCAATGTTCTATGCATGCTGCCAGACACGGGCGAGCGTTATCTATCCACCCCGTTATTTGAAGATATTTCCGCAAACATGAATGATGAGGAAATTGCTCTTTCGCAATCCACACCCGGTTATCAATTTGAGACCTCAGCATAACTCGGCAACGAAAGAGAAATAAGGGGAAAGTGGCTATCTCTAGAGCAGTCTTTCTAAGACTGCTTTGCTGCCGATTTAAAGCCCCCCCACAAGTGCCCATAGGCCTTGCCAACGATAAAGATCACTAAGCCGGCCAAAATACCCGGGGCAATTTCATAGATCACCCCCTTAAGCTCAAAATAACGCCACAGCAACATCACCACTGGCCCCCCTAGCATCATCGTGACCGCCAGCTTTTCCGAGACCTTTTGTTGCAACGCATACACAATCAACAAGGGCGCGAAGGCACTACCCAAGGCCGACCAAGCTACCAACACCAACGCAAACACGCTTTTATTACCACTCAGAGCAATCGTGAGCGCAATTGCGGTGACAAAAACCGTCGCTAGCTTAGCCGCCATATAGCCAGCCAACCGTTTCGGTAAAAGATCATGCGTTAGCGCCGCAGTACAGGCCAAAATTTGTGAGTCTGCAGTGGACATGGTGGCAGCAAACAAACCCGCCAACACCAAGCCAACTAAAATCTCTGGTAATAACTGCCCGGCTAATGTTGGCAAGGCCAACTCGGTATCAAAACCTGCAACCTCTGGGATTAAAAGCCGTGCTGCCAACGCCGTCACAATGGCCATCGCATAAAAAGTCACATACCAAGCGTAATAATAGCCCCGTGCCCGTAACATTTCGCTCGGCTTATCCAAGGTCATAAAGCGAATCATGACATGCGGCTGACCGATAATACCGATACCGCCAAAGACCCAACCAACAACAAACAAGAGCGGCCCCGCAGCGCCGAGCCAAGGATGACTAGTAGGAAACCAATCCATGTAGTTTGCCGACACACCCTGCAGGTTGTTCACAAACGACGAGATACCACCAATTTCATTAACCGCAATAAACAACATTAACGCCATAGCCGTCACCATCACCAAGGATTGTGCCGCATCGGTCCAAATAGAAGCTCGGATACCGCCAGCAAAACAATACAGTAGCACCATCACACTGCCGACAATGGCACCCACTGAATAATCCCAGCCAAACACCACATGCATGGCCTTGCTGCCTGCATTCAGCTGCGCCGCCGCATAAGCACCCACAAAGGCCAACGTTATCAAACCACCAACGACACGTAGCACTTTAAAATCAGTGCCGTGCCAGCGACTCAAAATACCTGCAAAACTAAGCGCTTGCTGTTTTTCTGTTTGCACCCGCAGACGTTTATGAACAAAGGTCGACATCAGGAAATCACCAACCACCAAGCCCACCATCAACCATACCGCCTGCAAACCAACCAAATAAGCGAAGCCAATCAAACCAACGAACATATAACCGCTATTGGCCGTTGCAAAAGCCGACAACGCCACCAGCCAAGGCTTCACACTCTGACTGGCTAATAGGTAGTCCTCACAGGTCTGTTGCTTTTTTTTCATCGACAACACACCAATAGCAACAAACAATAAGAGGAAAAAAGCAAAGCTAATTAAGAGCATCGTATTACCTTATAAATTATGGTATAAAAAGTTTAGTGAGCCTGTGCTAGTGGCGTGGCGGTGAAAAAATTAAGCGTTCGCCCCACTACTTATCACAAAGGGAAATAAAACAGTAAAGGACACAACTGTCTAATGAAAGGCCACAGCACAACTCAGTATTGGCAAACATATTCGCTTTATACAACGGCCGCTAGAAATAAATTTCCCCAAGGCTTAACGAACTAACCATTGATGACAAGGTTATCATTAACCCTGTATTTTATCCTGACCGCGACCAGTTAACGTATAAATAAAGTGGATCGAAACTAGCATGCTGCCATTACTTAAACATTCTTACGATTTCTTGAAAACCGCCTGCAAAACACCACGTCATGTGTTCTCAAAACAGCCGGTGCGAGTGCTTTTATCCACCGTTATTATCGTTTTAAGTTTTTTGGGTAGCCCCCTAACCCACGCCACTGAGTCCATCGCCAGACAGTGGAACGAAGAACTGTTGAGTGCCATCCGTGCAGATTTTGCCAGACCCACCGTACACGCCCGCAACCTGTTCCACACCTCGGTTGCCATGTGGGATGCTTGGGCCGCCTATGACAATCAGGCCCGCACTTACCTGCACCATGAGCGCGCCACGTCATCAAATCTAACCAATGCCCGTAACGAAACCATCAGCTATGCCGCCTACCAAGTACTAAAACACCGCTTTGCTAATTCCCCTGGCGCCGCAACAGTACTTCCCTCTTTAAACACAAAAATGACCAGCCTTGGCTATGATATTGGCTTTATCGGCACTGAAGGGAACTCCCCTGCCGCACTCGGCAACCGTATCGCCGCAACCATTATCGCATTCAGCAGCAATGATGGTGCCAATGAAGCGAACGATTACGCCAATCGATTCTACACCTCAATTAATGACGGCTTAAGCCCGACCGCCGCTGGCAACCCCAACATCAGCAACCCGAATCGTTGGCAGTCATTACTGTTCACCATTTCTGAATCTAGCAGCGGCACTACATTTATTGATCAAAGCGGCCGCTTCCCTCCCTTGACCTTAGTAAGGGAGACCACCACTACCACCGAAAGAAGTTTCGTCACCCCCTTTTTAAGCCCTGAATGGGGTGCCGTCAGGCCCTTCGCCCTTTCTAAAAATGACCTCACGGTTTATCAGCGCGACGACTTCGGCTATAAAGTTTTCCATGATCCCGGCACGCCGCCTCAATTTGGTGGCGCTGACGATGCGGAATACCGCGCCGGTTTTGAGCAGGTGTTGGAATGGAGCGGCCTGCTCGACCCCGCCGATGGCGTAATGATTGACATCAGCCCCAACGCCCGGGGCAATAACACCTTAGGCACAAACGACGGTAGCGGCCATACACAAAACCCAGTGACCGGCGCCGCTTACACCCCGCAAATGGTACCCGCAGCAGACTATTACCGCGTGCTGGCCGAGTTTTGGGCAGACGGCCCCGATTCTGAAACGCCCCCCGGCCATTGGTTTGCTATTGCCAACTATGTTTCGGATCACGCCGCAGTGGTTAAAAAAATCGCTGGCTATGGCCCGGTTGTCGATGATCTCGAATGGGACGTTAAACTCTACATTGCACTTGCTGGTGCCATGCATGACAGCGCCGTTGCCGCCTGGGGTGCTAAAGGCTGGTATGACTATGTGCGCCCCATCTCCGCACTACGCTATATGGCAGGTTTTGGGCAAAGTAGCGACCCTAGCGGCCCCTCCTACCACCCCAACGGCATTGCGCTGGCGGCAAACCGCGTCGAAGTAGTGACCACCGCCAGCGTTGCCGCTGGAGAACGTCACGAACATTTGGGGGCAGGAAGCATTGGTAAAATCGCCGCCTACGCCTGGCGTGGCCCAGAGGCTATTACCGACCCAGCAACAGATGTCGCCGGTGTCGGCTGGATTCTGGTTGAAAACTGGTGGCCCTACCAGCGCCCCACCTTTATTACACCACCCTTTGCAGGCTATGTATCAGGCCACAGCACCTTTAGCCGTGCAGCAGCGGAAATTATGACCGCCTTTACCGGTGATGAATTCTTCCCCGGTGGCCTTGGAGAATTCTTAGCCCCCCAAAATAGCTTCCTTGTTTTTGAAGACGGCCCCAGTGTCGATATCACCCTGCAATGGGCAACATACCGAGATGCCTCCGATGAAACCAGTATTTCACGCATCTATGGCGGCATTCACCCCCGCGCCGACGACATTCCCGGTCGTCTTATGGGACACCAGATCGCTCAGGATGCCTTTGATAAAGCCAGCGCATTATACGCCACTGACATAGATGCAGATGGACTACCCGATTACTACGAAGCAAAATATAGCTTCCTTGATTACAACAACGCCACCGACGCCCTGTTAGATCAGGATAACGATGGCTATAGTAACCTGCGTGAATACCGTGCCGTCAGCAATCCAGAGAGCGCCGACAGCCGTCCCTCACAAAGCGCAGGCTGGCTACCCAAACTTATTCTTCAATAAAAAACCAGTAACAATGAGACCTCAGCATAACTCAGCGACGAAAGAGAAATGAGGGAAAAAGGTCTTAATTGAGGCGGGAAATGCAGGTAATAGCTAGCTATTGCCAAGTTTTCCAACGAAAAGTAAGGTCTTTTTAGCCTTTTCGTCTCGGTGATTGAATTATGCTGAGGTCTCAATAATACATAGTTGAGCAAACCTTTGTATCAACTCAACAACTTGACAAGAACCAGGAGTAGAAAATGAAACGACTATTACAAGGCTTATTACCATTACTTGTTGTGGGTTTATCCTACAGCAGCACCAGCGTTGCAGAATCCGCTTGGTACACCTGTAGTATCGATACCATCGGCTCAGCCGCCACTCAAGGGGCTAGTAAAAAATCAAAATCCCCTGTTTTACAGCTCGACGAAACCAGTGGTCTTTTTCTCGATCAACAATTTGTCTTTAGAGCCAAAGGGCGCTCACAGGCACAAATGCTGGCGATTGCCTTATCCGCCGCATCCAGTGGTTTTCAAATACAAATCCGTACTGATTTAGACTCCAGCGCATCACCTCTGATCATAGAACAAATCAGTATGCTAGTTGGCCCATAAGGCCCGAAAATAAGCCCATCCGTAAGACCGGAGTCACTATTCTGACGCCTGCAAAGGACTCTGGTCGCCCATCTATTTTTGTCTTCAAGCATAAACATGCCCTCAAAACGCGCCCGCTTAGACCGCTTTCTCAGCGCTAAAACTGGCATTAGCCGACGTAATCTCAAACCCCTTCTGGCTCAAAGGCGCGCAATGGTTGATGGCTGCGTCGCCACCGACACCCAGCAACTGATTGACGAATTTAGCCATATCAGCTTCGACGGCCAGATATTACAAGCCAATACACCCCTTTATCTTATGATGAACAAGCCCGCCGGCGTAGTCAGCGCCACCAAAGATAGCCAACATAAAACCGTAATCGACTTGCTCAATCAAACTAAGCGCCACGACTTACACATCGTCGGACGACTCGACTTCAACTCCACCGGCTTATTATTACTGACCAATGACAGTCGCTGGTCACGCCAGCTAATGAAACCAGAAAAGAAAGTTCCCAAGCTGTATCGCGTCACAGTAACGCAGCCACTGACACAAACAACCATAGCCGAATTTTCCAAAGGTATTTACTTCGCCTACGAAGCAATAACCACGCGCCCAGCAAAACTTAACGTAGTCAGCGATTATGTCGCCGAAGTTACCTTGTTTGAAGGACGTTACCATCAAATTAAACGTATGTTTGGCCACTGCAACAACGCTGTAACTGCACTACATCGCCTTGCCATTGGCAATTTAGTACTAGACACCGACCTTGCTGGCGGTCAAAGCAGAGAACTAACCGCAGCCGAAGTCGCCAACATTTCACCGCACACAATCTAAATCGTTACGCCGAACATTTGTTAATTCAACGCCTATTCAAATAACAACAAGCAATGAGCAACCAAAGCCAACCTTATCAACCACTAAATCAAGCCCTTTTTCCTAACTGGCACTTTGCCCATAGGCTTTTATTGCTAACGTTGAATGGTTCGCTGCTTTTATAACCCTATTTAAGACACAGTCAATGCTATGGCACTATCGGTAGCCACCGCACTCAGCTATCCTCTGTTACTATAAAGTGCTATCAGCCTAACCAAATCAAAAAACGCCCCTAGATCAGGATTTATTTGTGACTAATAATGATATTTTACGCCGTATCCGCTACACCTTTGACTATGACGACTCAAAGATGATGACCCTGTTTGCTCTAGGCGACCTAAAAATCACCCGCGAACAACTCAGCAACTGGTTAAAAAAAGAAGAGGACCCGGACTACCAGCCATGCCACGACATCCAACTGGCAAGCTTTTTAAATGGCCTAATTAACCACAAACGTGGCAAAAAAGACGGCCCTCAACCCGAACCAGAAAAGCGCCTCACCAATAATATTATTTTTAGAAAAATAAGAATCGCCTTAGATCTAAAGGATGATGACATTCTCAATATCATGGCCCTAGCACCCTTTAAAATGAGCAAGCCTGAATTAAGCGCCTTGTTTCGTAAAGCAGGCCACAAACACTACCGTGCCTGCAAGGATCAGATCCTGCGTAACTTTCTTAAAGGCGTGCAATATCAATATCGCCCTGATTCACAACCTGAAAGCGGTTTTACATGGGAAGGCTAACCGCAAACAATCCATAAGCCGCACCAATTATGGACTATCTTTAACTTATGCTTGCTATTAACACCCCAGCATTAAAACTTTCACGACCATTTGTTGTCATATCCCCTTAACAAGACAGGGCTAAACACAGGTGAAAAGGATGCGCCAACCAAGGTCACACCAGACTATAAAACGCCTCATCATTACCGGCACACTGCTAGTGTTAGCCGTTGCGATCATTATCCATAGACACTTTAATCCGGATCTGCCAGCAACAACTCGCCTCGATTTAAGCCCTCCCAGCACAGTAGCACTAAACCCGCCCCACCCTATTGCACCCGAACTAACAACCGCTCTTAATACCGAACGACTACGCGCACTACTGCCGCAAACACTGCCCCAAGATTACCTACCCATCAATAATCATCGGCCACTCACACTGTGGCAAGTAGTACCGCAGAAAAACCCCACCAACAGCCCTCCAGCCTTAACAATGACAGCTGTTATCACTGATCCAGCCGTACTCAAAAAACTCGCTGCTGGACGTCAGATTGAATTTGTCACCCCCAACAATCAGCAAACACTATCAGCAGAAATTACCGCACAACAATTAACCCATAAGGGCATCAATATTTTTGACCTTAAACTGGATGGCGGTGATTCACTCACCGGCGGACAGATTGCCAGCGGCAAAACCTCCACCGATATCGCCCTAATAACCGGACAGGGTAGTTACACGGTAAGCATTAATAATCAGACTGGCGCCGGACAGATGATTGATAATAAAAACCTGCACATCTACAAACAACACAGTGACGCAGTACTCGTTCCCACTGAAGCACCAGCCAAGCCGGAACCTAGCCCATGAAATCATTCAAATCCTTAGCCTTGGCGGCATTAATAAGCCATGGCTTATTAGCAGCACTGCCAGCTGCCGCCGACGAAACCATTGATGTCATGGTGCTTTATACCGACGAAATGCTAGAGGAAACAGCAGATGCTGACACCCGTATTGCACTCATGATTAGCTGGATGAACAACGCCCTAAGCCAAAGTGATGTGGCCGCCACCATCAACCTCGTTCACTCCCAAAAAATTAATTTTAATAACGACCACCAAACCAATGGTGCCGCTCTGGATGCGCTGCAAGCCAATAGCGATGTGGCCACACTACGCCAAACACACGGTGCCGATATGGTCGCATTAATAACAACAACCGGCCCCTACTGCGGCATTGCCTATGTTCCCCTCCGGACCGAACAGAATAATTTACAGGGTAAAGATTATGCCTTTTCTGTCGTTGGTTCACTGTGCATCGACACATTTGCCCACGAGCTCGGCCATAACATGGGGCTTGGCCACTCCGCCGCACAAGGCTCACAGGGCAGCATTTATAGCTGGGCGAGAGGACACGGCGTTAATAACACCTTTGTCACCACCATGGCCTACCAAAGCGCCTATAATGCACCCTTCACCGTGCAACGCTTTTCCAATCCGGAAATCAACACCTGTAGTGAACTAGCCTGCGGCGTTGACCTTTCTCAAAGCAATGGCGCCGATGCAGCACGTAATTTAAATCAGGTCGCCAATGAGGTCGCTGGTTATCTAGCCGCCAACGGCGGCGACAGCGGTGATGACGGCGGTGATGCAGATGGCGATGACTTGTCCCCCCCGAGCGAGCCCGCCGGGCTCAGCATCACCACTATACAAAGCAACAGTATCAGCCTGTCATGGATCGCCTCCAGCGATAATGTTGGCGTAGATCATTATCAAATTTTTCGAGACAACATCGCCATCGGCACCACTAATCAAACCCGCTATGACGATGGCGGGCTCAACTCAAACACCATCTACCAATACCACGTATTGGCTACAGATGCTGCCAACAACACCTCTAATCCTAGCAACTCGTTGCTGGCAACCACCCTAGAGTTTGACACACCAACCGATGCCGTTGCCCCCACAACACCTAAAAGATTTAAAGTTCGAGCTGGCATTAATAACATCCAGCTATCATGGAAAGCAGCCACCGATAACATCGCCACCACCGGTTACCTTGTGTTTCGCGATGGTATTGAAATAGCCAGTACCGCAACCACCAGCTATACCGACAATGACAGCACACTTGCGCAACAAATCAGTTATTACTATGAAGTAAAAGCCGTTGATGCGGCAGGTAATAGGTCAGACGCAACAAAGCTCAAACCAGGTAGATTAAAAAGAAACACCAAAGCCACCCACGGCGCCGGTAGTGATCCACAGAACATCCTCATCAACGGCCATTTCAACTCACTTGATGGTTGGATAGCCGTGGAGGCAGCTCTCAAAAGAACCAGAAACTCAACTGCCGGCAAAGGCAGTTTATTGATCAAACGTCGAAGCACGGATCTTTCAGGTGTATTACAGGTTATCGACCAAAACCTACTTGAAGAAAACGCTGACTATTTATTCCAAGCCGATATTCGCTTAGGGCGTAATAGAACATCAGCCCCCATTGTCGCAGTACTGGATATCCCTACCACTAACGGCTGGCAAACACAGCTACTGGCCTCAACTTACATCCAAAGAAAGGGTTGGCAGCGGCTAACATCAAGCTTCACCCTCGCCCACCAAGCAACTGGCGAAGCCTATCTCTATTTTTATGGACCAAATGCAAGAACCAGCATCCGCCTGGATGAAGTCTTACTAAAGAAAGTTAACTCACCCTCAGCAAGCACATTAGAGCAGCATCGCGTGATCAACAATCCAGACTTTGAACACAGTATCGATGGCTGGGAAAGCTACGCAGACGCATCATTAATATGGGATACCGACGCCTATAAAGGTAATGGTGCAGCCAAACTGAGTCACCGCCATAGCGCATACTCAGGGCTGGCGCAGCGCTTAGCAACAACACTCCTACCAGGCGCAAACTACCACCTCTCTGCCGCCATGAAACATACCGGCAGTAACCGCACGCAACCATTAAAACTCTATTTATATTATCAAACCGCAGAGCAAGCATCTGGCCAATGGATTCCTTTAGCTGAAGCTCCATTAGCAACGTCGGATACTTGGACCCAATTAACCGGTAGTCTCACACTGCCAGACAGCCCAATACGTCAAGCCTACCTACTGGCCTTTGGGCCGGATAAAAACGTTGATCTTCAAGTCGATGAGGTTACCCTCACCCTAGTTGACTAAAAAAGTCTGGGAAGTCCAATTTCGCCCTCTTGGGCGAGTTCATTTTCTTTGCGGCCCAAAGAAAAGCGAACCAAAAGAAATGCCTCTCTAGTCCATCGTCGGCTGCGCCGATACCCTGCGCTACTCAAAAAATAACGGTCGCTGCGGAACTCACCTTTTAAAGATAGTTAATCTTCAAAAGGCTCAAACAATCCTCGCTACTGCGTACCGTTATTTTTCTCCGTTGCTCGGCGATTTCCAAGAGAAAAAAAGCACTCCGTAGCCAAATCATGGCACCCCCTATTCCCCTTCTGCGCAGCCGAGCATTGAGCTTCCAAATGGAAAAAGGGCGAGGACTGTCTGAGCCGACAGGCGAGTTCCGCAGCCCCCATTTGAAAGTGAGACGCGCAGGATAATCGCGAAGCGATCAAGCTGCAGGGGCGGTTTTGGATTGTTAAGGCTTTTGGCCGCCCAAAAGCCTTAACTTGCCCAGCAAGGGCGAAACAAAATGTTTAAATACACAGAAGAGCAAACGGTAACCTCGAAAAATAGGATCGGAGCCAGCGCTTGGGAATTAAGTAAACTGTCCCCAAACTACTGCTCCGTAGCTAGCCCGAATCAAAAGCTCAGAAAAGTTCAGGGGCAGCGTGAGCTATCCCGAACTACAAACCCTGTGTCATTTCGACCAGCGGGAGAAATCTTGCACGTTAAGATATCTCGCTTACGCTCGATATGACAGTGCTTTGGTTGCTGAGGGGTGGCAGAGCTTCAACTCGGGGGAGGGGTTACACTGATCCCGAACTTCAAATTAAGTACACTGTCCCCGAAACTCCTGAACTTCAAATTAAGTACACTGTCCCCGAAACTCTATCGTCGAGACGCTGCAACTTGTATCTAAAACAAATTAGCACCTTTATTTTCTTATATCCATACTGGTTGTTCACAGTAAAATTTACACCAGTGGTTCCACAAAACAAAAATAACAACCAGCATTATCCAAAGCACAAAAACACAAAAAACTTTTAAGTAGAAAGGGTAAGCTCGTTGTTTGGGTTCGCGACAAGCATAAGAGCACACCGTACATTTCTCTATACTGTAAAAATATGGAACTGGAACCGAGACTAAAAATACTGCCAAAAACGCCAACTTCCATGACCAGCTAACCTGCTTCGCTGTAACGGCGTTACAAGACGGGCAGCACTCAGAAATAGAATTATCAACGCCTCCTTCAACCCCTATTTGGTATCCACCACTGTCAATATAATTAAGGACTTCGGCAGCTTTTTCCACGTAAAGCGTAGGAACTTGTACACGAACCCCACCAAGCGCGACCGAAAGCGTCCATTTGGCCCATATATGGTGTTCAAATAACACAAATGCAGGAATACCTTCAGCTTCTAAGCGCCCACGAACGATATGAGCTTCAATTGCAGTAGTATGAGTGGAAACAGTTACATTCATCCTTGATAGAACTCTGGTAATTTATTAGAACAGGTGCTGAAGCTCCCTACTCACCCAATCTAAAAAACGTCTCCCGATAATGCCGCAACTCAGCAATCGAATCGCGAATATCATCCATCGCCAAATGCGAACCGTTCTTTTTCACACCGCCCAACACATCCGGCCGCCAACGGCGCGCCAGCTCTTTAACCGAGCTCACATCCAGATTACGGTAATGAAAAAAGGCCTCCAGTGCAGGCATGTACTTGACCATAAAGCGACGATCCTGACCGATGCTGTTGCCACACATCGGCGATGCCCCCGCAACAACATACTGCTCTAACCAAGCAATAGTTTCCGCCTCGGCCTGCGCCATGGTAACTTGGCTTTCCAGCACGCGCTGCGTTAAACCCGATCCGCCATGTTGATTGGTATTCCACTCATCCATCTTGGCCATAGTGGCGGCGCACTGATGAATAGCAAAAACCGGCCCCTCATCTATCACATTCAAGTCAGAATCTGTGACTATGGTGGCTATTTCGATTATGGTATCGTGATCCGGCTCAAGACCTGTCATTTCCAGGTCAACCCAAATTAGATGATCGGCATTAGACATATAAACTTTCCAGGGCAGATAATAGTTAAGATGTATCGATTACAAGGCAGTTTAGCGTGAATCCCCCGAGTCTGTTAGTGCTATTTGTGACCCACTCCTGATGGCTAAGCGACGCCTAACCCGACGCCAACAATGGCGCATAGAAAAGGTCCAAGCGGAGCGTGAAAAACGCGCCCTCAAACACGAAGGACAGGTTGAAGACAACCTGTCACACGGTGAGCTTGGCAGTGAACAACCGGGGCTAGTCATTGCTCACTACGGCTCTCAGGTCGATGTCGAGGCGACCGATGGCAGCCTCCATCGCTGTCGCCTACGCACCAACATCAGTCAAATTGTCACCGGTGATCAGGTCATTTGGCGACCGGCTATTGATCAAGGTGGCGTTATTGTGGCAACCACTGAACGTTACTCCGAGCTTAGCCGCCCCGACAGTCGCGGCAACTTAAAGCCCGTCGCCGCTAACATTGATTTTATTTTTCTAGTGATCGCCTCCGAGCCACGTACACCCTATGGTTTAATTGACCGCTATCTGGTGGCGGCTGAAAACATTGATATTCGCCCCATTATTTTACTCAACAAATCTGATCTACTAGCCGGCGATGGCGCAAGCTGGGCTGAAGAAATTAAAGCTATCTATGAGCCTATCGGCTATTCGATTATTAACACCAGCACCACCACAGCAGCAGAGTTAACTGAGCTTAAAGCAGAGATGCAGGGCCATACCAGTATTTTTGTTGGCCAATCCGGCGTTGGCAAAACGTCACTGGTTAATCGTTTATTACCCAATACCGATGCCCGCGTTGGGCCGCTATCAGCGTCATCTGGCAAAGGCATGCACACCACCACCACGGCGCAACTATTCCACCTGCCCGATGGCGGCAGCATTATTGACTCACCAGGCATTCGTGAGTTCGGCTTGGGGCATGTGAGCCAGCAGGAGCTGACGGCAGGTTTTATCGAGTTCCACCCTTACTTTGGTCACTGTAAGTTCCGCAATTGCGAGCACCTGCATGAGCCCAAATGCGCTATTCAGGAGGCCGTTGAAAAGGGCCAGATCAGCGAACGTCGCTTTGCCAGTTTTCATCAAATTAATGAGTCCATAGAATAAAGCGTCAGCAACAGCGGCCTTTATACACATGGCGACCGGCGAGATAAAAAAATAAAGCCTTGGAATTCAACGCTTTCGCTATTAGAATCACGGCCGGAAAAAATTTCACCAGTAACAAATTGACTGTTAAACTGGTGCAATACTGAACGAAGCGCTAGGCCTAAGGCCGTATATTGTGGCGCTTCATCGATACAACACACAGAGTTTTACGAGGCAATATATGCCAAAAGGAAACGGACCCTCTTTAAAAAATTTCACACCCTACAAAGAAAAAAAGGGTGAAGAATATATGAACAAGGCCCAGCTTGAACATTTCAAGCAAATCCTTAATGAGTGGAAAAACGAACTGGCCGAAGAGGCCAGCCGCACAGTGCATCATCTACAGGAAGAGGCAAATAATTTTGCTGACCCTAATGATCGCGCCAGTCAAGAAGAAGAGTTCAGCCTTGAGCTGCGGTCGCGTGATCGTGAGCGTAAGCTCACCAAAAAAATCAACAGCACACTCGAGAAAATTGAAGTCGACGACTATGGGTTCTGTGACTCCTGCGGCATTGAAATTGGTATTAAACGTTTGGAAGCGCGCCCTACGGCCAACCTTTGCATTGATTGTAAGACATTAGCTGAAATTAAAGAACGAACCACTGGCACCTAACCAATTAAGATGATGGCGGTAACATGCTCGCCGATCACTCCATAGAGCTACGCTCTCGGGATAGCCGATGCAAACAACAATTAAACGAATAGCAGCTTCTAAGTGTATAAATACACCGAGGCTGTTTCGCTTAGCGGATTTTGGGGGTCTCATTTTAACACCACCGCGACCACACAAATAATCCCCACACGACCGCTAGCCTGATGCCACCCCTACTTCAGTCCGCCAGTTATATTGGTCGCTTTGCCCCCTCTCCCACAGGGCCATTGCATTCCGGTTCGCTCATTGCCGCTCTAGCCAGCTTTCTTGATGCCCGTAGTGCACAGGGGAAATGGTTAATACGCATTGAAGACACCGACCCTCCACGAGAGCAGACGGGCGCCAGCACAGAAATCCTACGCGCATTAGATGCCCACCAATTGCACTGGGATGACGAGGTCGTTTATCAAAGCCAACGTTCGGCCATCTATCAAGCAGCTACCCGTTCGCTAATAGAACAACAGCAAGCTTTTTACTGCAGCTGCTCACGCTTACAGCTCAAACATCATGACATTTACCCTGGCACTTGCCGTCAGCAGAGCCAGCCAACTACTTTGCCTGCCTCCGTGCGTATTCTATGCCAAAACAGTCGTATTGTTTTTGAGGACCGTATTCAGGGTCGGCAATCACAAAACCTGTCACAGGATATTGGTGACTTTGTCATTTTTCGCAAAGATGGGCTGCCCGCCTATCAACTTGCCACCGCTATAGATGACGCCGAACAGGGCATTACCCATGTGATGCGCGGACACGACCTACTCGACTCAACGCCTCGGCAGATCTATTTACAACAACGCCTGCAGATGACGTCACCAAGTTATGCCCACATCCCCGTATTGGCAAAAAAAGATGGTCAAAAACTCAGCAAACAAAACCTTGCTGCCCCATTGATCTACGACAGCCCCACCGCGTGCAGCAACAATTTGTTGCAGGCATTAAAAATACTGCAGCAAGACCCGCCTAATGATCTACAACAACAATGCAGCGCAGATATTCTCGCTTGGGCCGTCAGCCACTGGGCACCTCAACACATCCCTGCTATACCGGCTATTAAAAAGGATCAGCCCGATTTTACAGCCTCAATATAAGGTAGCCGTCAGAACAAAGGGGAAGCCGCGGCAAGGGTTATAGAAGCTGTGTATTTTAGTATCCAAGGTGTTACAATTCGTAATACTTTGCTTTTTTGATGAGCCGAGATCTCAGCATAACGTAACGAACGAAACCAAGACGAGGCAAAAACACCCCCGCCGTGGGCACAAGCAAGCGCAAAAACGCAGATTATTAGTGTCAATTAGCAGTACTTGCGTCGCTTTACCGGGTATTTTAAGCCTATTTTTACAACGTATAAGGTGAGTGGAGCTTGCTCCAGAGAGGATGCCCTGGGGCATTAATGAACGCAGTAGTTATGCTGAACTCTCAAGCCGTTTACTCACCCCTTAAAGATGGCCTTGATGTGACTAATAGCTCAAACCTCATTAACAATATTCTTGGCGAATGCGATGCCATTAAAAGTATTTGCCAACAAATCAGTCAGATAGCGCCCACCAATTGTACCGTCCTTATTTCTGGTGATACCGGAACCGGCAAGGGCCTGGTGGCACAAAATATTTTTGACCTCAGCGGCAGAGGTGAAAAAATCTGCACCACCATTAATTGCGCCACACCACCGGAAACAGCAATTGAAACGGAAATCTTTGGTCATCACCGCAACTCGCTACAGCCCCATCACGAGCTGAGCTTAGATCAACTCAGAACACTCAATGGTAGCACGCTCTTGATCGACGAAATCAGCGAGTTGGCACCCGAGTGCCAAGCCTACTTTCTCGAAGTGCTAGAACTGATTGAAAAAAACAACCACGGCACCGAAGACCCAATTAACGTCAGGCTCATCATTACCACCCAACACGATCTGAAAAAATTAGCCCAACAAAACCGTTTTAATCAACGCCTTTACTACCATCTCAATATTTTCACTATTGTCATCCCTCCTTTGCGCGACAGGGGTGCAGACAAGATCAAAATCGCCGAAAAGCTATTAGTCCAAGCCTGCAAAAAATACGGTAAAAATATTCGCGGCTTCTCCAGTGATGCAATTAGTGCAATGAATGATTACCATTGGCCCGGCAACTATCGAGAGCTTCGCAACACCATCGAGCGCGCTGTTGTTTTAGCGCAATGCGAGCTCCTTAACGCCGATCAACTGGTGTTGGAGAGTCCCCCGCAAGATACCCCAAAGCCAGCGAAAAAAAGTATCTCAAAAAACAGCAATGACGATGCCGAACTATCACTGGAGGATTACTTCCAGCACTATGTGCTTGAGCATCAAGAGCATATGACAGAAACAGAACTCGCTCAAAAGCTGGGGATCAGCCGCAAATGTCTATGGGAGCGCCGCCAAAAATACGGCCTTCCGCGCAAGAAAGGCGGCAATAGTCAAAAGGCCTGAAATGATTAAAAAAACAGCTGCCACCTGTTGCCAATATCCTGCACAATGTCAGCATCAACTTTTTACGAGGGCTCGCTTACATGGCGATGATCGACCAAACGATAACTGCCAATGTCTAACGTGACAGCCACAAAAGCAGTGAAAATTCCCGCTAGTGAGCATCAAATCAATATTGATGCCATTAGCCGCAACGCCTTCACTGCCATCAACATACTATTAAAAGCCGGCCACCAAGCCTACCTTGTCGGCGGCTGTATTCGTGATTTATTGCTCGGTTTCAGGCCAAAAGACTTTGATATTTCCACCTCTGCACGCCCAGAGGAAGTGGTAAAGCTATTCAGAAAAGCGCGCATTATTGGCCGTCGCTTTCGTATTGTGCACGCCTATTTTGGCCGCGAGATATTAGAAATAACGACCTTCCGTGGCCAACACCCAGAAGACGAAGATCACCCCCATGCATCACGCAGCGACAGTGGCCAGCTGCTACGAGACAATATTTTTGGCTCCGTGGCTGAAGATGCGTTGCGCCGTGACTTTACTGCTAACGCATTGTATTACGACATTGAACAGAACACAGTAATCGACTACGCCAACGGCTATTCAGACATCAAACAGGGCTTGCTGCGTATCATTGGCGATCCAGAGCAGCGCTATCGTGAGGACCCGGTCAGAATGCTGCGTGCAATTCGTTTTGCCGGCAAACTGGGATTCCATATTGACCCAGCGACAGCAGCGCCTATTCACGAGTTAGCTAGCCTGCTAGGTAATATTCCCTCAGCACGGCTATTTGACGAATCGTTAAAGGTCTTTCTTTCCGGCTATGGCAGTAAAACTTTGCCGCTGATGCTCGAATACGGTTTGTTTGAACAGCTTTATCCCGTCACTGCACCGCACCTGCAGGAACCATTTACACAGCAAATCCTTCTGCAGGCATTGCATAACACTGACCAACGCCTCGCCATCGGCAAAGGTATTACACCGGCATTCTTTTATGCGGTACTGCTCTGGCCAGCCGTGGTAAAAGCAAGCGCACATTATCGCCAAATAATGCCGGAAGTTCCTGCATTGCATCGCGCATCACAGGAGGCTATTTCAGCGCAGATCATACGCACATCAATTCCCAAGCGCTTTAGCCTGCCGATGAAAGAAATCTGGGACATGCAACTACGCCTGCCTCGGCGTCACGGCCATCGCGCTGAAAAACTATCATTTCACCCACGCTTTCGAGCCGCCTACGACTTCCTGCTATTACTCGAAGAATGCGGCCAAGAAACCGCTGGACTAGGCCAGTGGTGGACCGACTTTCAAGACGCCAATGAAGCCGGCAAACGCGACATGGTGAAGGCACTTAACCCGGCCGGAAAACCGCAAAAAAAGCGCCGCCGTAAACCGCGCCCATCTAAGCCAAGCAATGCCGAGCACAATGCAGAATGAGCAGCGCCCAGTCATCGCGTGCTTACATTGGTATTGGCAGTAATCTCGAGAACCCATTGCAACAGCTCAGCGCCGCTGTAAAGTCGCTACGCGCGATACCTGAAACCCAGTTACTGGCACTATCCCATATTTACCAAACCGCACCCATCGGGCCGGCTGACCAGCCTGACTACACTAACGCTGCCGCTTTGCTGGAAACCGGTCTAACGCCAGAAGTCTTACTTGATGCATTACAGGCTATCGAAAATCAACAGGGCCGAGTTAGAGAGGTTCGCTGGGGGCCTCGCACACTGGATCTAGACATTATCCTTTATGCCGATATAACTATTCGTACCGCCCGCCTGACCGTTCCACACATCGAAATGGAAAATCGTAACTTTGTGCTCATCCCTCTCATGGATATCAGCCCAGCACTGACCCTTCCTAATGGTCAATCACTCAAAACCGTAGCTGAAGCAGCCGGCAGCGAGGGCATTAAACGATTAGCCTGCGATGAAGAGTTGTTCAAGATTAAATAACTTACCCAGACCAAACCACACAAAAGCTTGTTCATCGTTATTCTACTATTTACAATACGCGGCACCAGGCAACTAAAACCACTCATAATCCGTTGTTTGCTTAACTGCCGAACTACCCCTAGAGCCTGACTCATTATGAGCAAAACCAGACTATCTACTTTAAAAAAGTGCAAAGCCGACGGCGAAAAGTTTGTTGCGCTAACCAGCTACGATGCAAGTTTTGCGCAAATCAGCGATCAAGCAGGCATTGAAGTATTGCTGGTGGGCGATTCACTGGGCAATGTAATTCAGGGACTCGATAGCACCGTGCCGGTCACTATTGAACAAATGGCGTACCACGTAACGGCCGTCGCCCAAGGCAATCAACAGGCCATGATTATGGCCGACATGCCTTACATGACCTACACATCAGAAACTGCCGCGCTGGAAAATGCCACTCGCTTGATGCAAGCGGGCGCACATATCGTCAAGTTAGAGGGGGGCGCTTGGCTTGCCCCTATCATTCAACGCTTAACTGAATGCGGTATTCCAGTCTGCGGCCATGTTGGACTACTACCACAATCGGTTGATAAACTCGGCGGCTATAAAGTACAAGGCACGACTCAGCGCAGCGCGGAGAGCCTCAAACACGATGCACAAGCACTTCAGGAAGCGGGCATAGATCTACTGGTGATTGAATGCATTCCTAGCAATCTCGCCAGCAACATCACTGGCGAACTGAGTATTCCCACCATCGGTATTGGTGCCGGCCCTGGAACCGATGCCCAAGTCATGGTGTTACACGATATTCTTGGCTTAAAAACTCGCCCAACGCCCAAATTCGTAAAAAACTTTCTTGCTGAAACCGATAGCATTGAAGAGGCCATTAGTGCCTACGCCAGCGCCGTCAGAAATGGCCTATTCCCAAGCGCCCAGCACAGCTACGACTAAACACGCCAACCATCATGCAAACCATTAACACCATTACCGCCCTACGCGAGGCCCTAGCCACTGAACGTCAACAGGGCAACAGCATTAGCTTTGTACCCACCATGGGCAACCTACACGCCGGACATATGGCCTTGGTAGAACACGCCAACCAAGCGGCTGATTGCATTGTCGCCAGCATTTTTGTCAACCCCATGCAGTTTTCACAAAATGAAGACTTAGATGCCTACCCAAAAACACTGCAGGCCGACCAAGCGCTACTTGAGGCAAGCGGTGTAAAATACCTCTTTGCACCCACTGCTCGTGAAATGTACCCACAGGGCATCAGCACACAGGTGCAAATTCCAGTACTGTCTAATCTATACTGTGGTGCCAGCCGCCCAGGACACTTTATTGGTGTTGCCACTATCTGCGCCAAGCTCTTCAATATCGTGCAGCCCAATATCGCCGTGTTTGGTAAAAAAGATTTTCAGCAGCTGACGATTATCCGTCATATGGTGCGCGATCTGTGTATTCCAGTGACGATTATTGGGGTGGAAACTGGGCGCGCCGACGACGGGTTGGCGCTGAGTTCGCGCAATGCTTATCTAAATAACAAAGAACTCAGCATCGCACCGGTCCTTTATCGCACACTGCGCGAAGCCGCGGCCAAAATCGCTGGTGGCGAACGCAATTACGCTGCGATTGAAACCAGCGCCCAACAAGACCTGAGTAAAGCTGGCTTTAAACCTGACTATTTCCATGTGGTAAACCGCGAAACGCTAGACACCGCAACCTTTGCCGATCAGAAAATTATTATCCTAGCCGCCGCCCAACTGGGTAAAGCGCGATTGATCGACAACCTGCTGATTGACCTTTAAAGATACTAATCGCCACCAATCACACAATTTAAATACAGCATTATATTCTTTGTGAATGGCGAAAATGCACGACATCTATTTCATTTATGGATAGACAGCCTGTAGTATTTGCGCCAGCTTAAATAGGTGGACTGTTAATTTTACTCTCCCCTAACCGCTTACTCTTTTAACACTAACTAAGGTAGGAACGACCATGTCAACTTACTCTGACGAAATTCAAAAATTGACTGCTGTATGTGAAGCAAAAGGCGCACCCTGGGATACAATCAGCCCAGAATCAGCCGCTCGTATGCGTACTCAGAACAAATTCAAAACTGGTATAGAAATCGCTCAGTACACTGCAGACGTTATGAATGCAGACATGGCTGCTTTTGATGCCGACAAGACTAAATACACGCAGTCTCTAGGTTGCTGGCACGGTTTTATTGGCCAACAAAAAATGATTTCTGTTAAGAAGCATTTCAACGGTCAAACCGATCGTCGCTACTTGTACCTATCTGGCTGGATGGTTGCTGCACTGCGCTCTGATTTCGGCCCTCTGCCCGACCAATCTATGCACGAAAAAACATCTGTTGCTAGCTTGGTTGAAGAGCTATACACCTTCCTACGTCAAGCTGACGCACGTGAGTTGGGCGGCCTATTCCGCGCACTAGACGCTGCTAACGAAGCGGGCGATTCTGCTCAAGCAGCTGACATCCAGTCTCAAATTGATAACCACGTTACTCACGTTGTGCCAATTATTGCCGATATCGATGCAGGTTTCGGTAACGCTGAAGCAACTTATATCATGGCTAAGCAAATGATCGAAGCCGGCGCATGTTGTCTGCAGATCGAAAACCAAGTTGCTGACGAAAAGCAATGTGGGCACCAGGATGGTAAAGTTACCGTTCCTCACGCTGACTTCCACTCTAAAATTCGCGCACTACGTTACGCTTTCCTAGAACTAGGTATCAACAACGGTATTATCGTTGCACGTACTGACTCTGAAGGTGCCGGTCTGACTAAAGAAATCGCTGTTGTTAAAGAGCCAGGCGATCAAGGTGATCGTTACAACTCTTACTTAGACGTTGAAGAAATCGACGTAGCTGACATGGCTGAAGGCGACGTATGCTTCAACCGTGACGGCAAATTGGTTCGTCCTAAGCGTTTACCTTCGGGCCTGTATGAATTCCGCAAGGGTACGGGTGAAGAGCGCTGCGTATTTGACAGCGTCGAAGCAATTAAAGCCGGTGCAGACATGATCTGGATCGAAACTGCGACCCCAAGCGTTGCCGATATCGCTGCAATGATGAACGAAGTTCGTAAAGAAATCCCGGATGCGAAACTGGTTTACAACAACAGCCCATCATTCAACTGGACTCTTAACTTCCGTCAACAAGCATTCGATGCAATGGCTGAAGCCGGCCAAGATCTTTCTGCATACGATCGTACTGATCTGATGAATGCTAAGTATGATGATTCTGATCTGGCCGCAGCTGCAGACGAAAAAGTTCGTACTTTCCAAGCAGATACTGCTCGCGAAGCGAATATTTTCCATCACCTGATCACTCTGCCTACGTACCACACTGCAGCATTGTCTACTGACAACCTTGCTAAAGAGTACTTCGGCGATGCAGGTATGCTGGGTTATGTTGCCGGCGTACAGCGTAAAGAGATCCGCCAAGGTATCGCCTGTGTTAAACACCAAAACATGTCAGGCTCTGACATGGGTGATGATCACAAAGAATACTTTGCTGGTGAGAACGCACTGAAAGCTGGTGGCGCTAAAAACACTTCTAACCAATTCTAAGTTAGATTAGTTTTAAGCGTTTAAAAAGGCGACCTTCGGGTCGCCTTTTTTGTTAGAATTCCCCTTACACGAACACGAACACGAACACGAACACGAACACGACAAGCGTGTAGTCATTTTGTCTTGTGGCTAGGCAAAAACGTACCCGGCAGGAAGCTTATAATTAATAAGTGACCAAGCGAGTACGTTTTCACCAACAGTAGGCGCCTTTAGGCAACACCGCCAGAAAACAAAAGAACAATCACCACTATTATGAGCCCCGACCAAATGAGTAATACCCCAGCCCACCTACAAGACACCAAAGAACGCCTGAGCGAAGCCGGCTTTACCACCAGCGACACTTGGTACCACGGCACATCTTCTGCACTACTGGCATCGATTCAATCACAGGGCCTCAAACGCTCCGGTGACAAAGCACTCAAACAAACTGCCAAAAAGACCATGGCGACTATCGGCAACAGCTATACCGAGACTATCGAACCGGTCTTTTTAACCCAGAGCAAAGAGTTGGCCTACTACTGGGCCGAACAAACGCTACGCGAGCGCTGCGTGCGCTTTGAAGGCGAAGAGCAAGCGGTTGTACTGGCAATTAAATTGCCTGCGGAATTACTCAGCAAGATCAAACCTGACACCGGTGCAGCAAGCCTGATATTGATTGGCGGCAGCAGCAACTACCTCAAGGATCTAGCTGAAATCTATAAAGCCAACGGCCTCGCGCTACCAGAAATTGATCCGCTCAAAGCTGACCGCATGGACTACCTAAACATTTTAGGTATGGCTTATATTAATCAAGACATCGACCCACAATATGTAAATCTGCTATAGCTTCCACGTCAAATTATTCAATAAAAACCAATCGCCCGCACCAATATTCCATTTAAGTGCAATATAGTGATAATTTGTTTTTAAAAAAACGTAATAGTCTTGTATACTTACGCGCAATTTTGGCCCTCACTATCGAGTAAAACAATGACTGAATTATCGCATTACAGAAACATTGGTATTTTCGCGCACGTTGATGCGGGTAAAACCACAACAACAGAACGTATCCTCAAACTGACCGGTAAAATTCACAAAACCGGTGAGGTACACGACGGCGAATCAACAACTGATTTCATGGAGCAGGAAGCTGAGCGTGGTATTACCATTCAGTCAGCTGCAACAACCTGCTTCTGGAAAGATCATCGCTTCAACATCATTGACACACCGGGCCACGTTGACTTTACTGTTGAAGTATATCGCTCCCTGAAAGTTCTTGATGGCGGTGTAGGTGTATTCTGCGGCTCCGGCGGTGTTGAGCCTCAGTCTGAAACCAACTGGCGTTACGCGAACGAATCTGAAGTTGCTCGTATTATCCTAGTCAACAAACTGGATCGCCTGGGCGCAGACTTCCTACGCGTAGTTGGGCAGGTTGAAAAAGTACTGGGTGCAAACCCAATGGTTATGGTGCTGCCAATCGGCCGCGAAGACGACTTCGTCGGGGTAGTTGACCTTCTGACTCGCCAAGCATTCGTATGGGATGACTCAGGCCTACCAGAGAACTACGAAATCGCAGACATCCCTGCCGACATGGTCGACCAGGTTGAAGAGTACCGCGAGAAGCTGATCGAAATGGCTGTCGAGCAGGACGACGACATGATGGAAGCCTATCTGGACGGCAACGAACCAGCACTGGACGACATCAAGCGCTGCATCCGTAAAGGCACGATTGCACTGGATTTCTTCCCTACTTACTGTGGTTCAGCCTTCAAAAACAAAGGTGTCCAACTGTTACTTGATGCAGTTGTTGATTACCTACCAAGCCCGACTGAAGTTGACCCTCAGCCGCTCACTGACGAAGAAGGCGAGAACACGGGCGAATTCGCACTGGTTTCTACTGAAGAACCTTTACGCGCCCTGGCCTTCAAAATCATGGATGACCGTTTTGGCGCTTTAACCTTCGTTCGTATCTACTCCGGCACACTGAACAAGGGCGACACCATCCTTAACTCCTACACAGGCAAATCTGAACGTGTCGGACGGATGGTTGAAATGCATGCCGACGAGCGTACTGAGTTGAGCTCAGCGCAAGCCGGCGACATCATTGCGATTGTCGGCATGAAAAACGTGCAAACTGGCCACACCCTATGCGACCCAAAACATTCCTGCACACTGGAGCCAATGATCTTCCCAGAGCCGGTAATCTCGATTGCTGTTTCTCCGAAGGACAAAGCATCCACTGAGAAAATGGGTATTGCAATCGGTAAAATGGTTGCCGAAGATCCTTCCTTCCAGGTTGAAACCGACGAAGATTCTGGTGAAACGATCCTCAAGGGTATGGGTGAATTACACTTAGATATTAAGGTCGACATTCTGAAGCGTACCTATGCCGTTGAACTTGAAGTTGGTCAGCCTCAGGTTGCCTACCGTGAGACGATCACACAGGAAATCGAAGACAGCTACACGCACAAGAAACAATCTGGTGGTTCTGGTCAGTTTGGTAAAATCGATTACCGCATCAAACCAGGCGAGCAAAACACTGGCTTCACATTTGCTTCCACGGTTGTCGGCGGTAACGTACCAAAAGAATTCTTCCCAGCCATTGAAAAAGGCTTTAGAGGCATGATGGGTGAAGGCCCGGTAGCCGGCTTCCCTGTATTGGACGTTGAAGTTGAATTGTACGACGGTGGCTTCCACGCAGTTGACTCCTCGGCTGTAGCTTTCGAAATCGCTGCTAAAGGTGCTTTCCGTCAGTCCATGCCAAAAGCGGGACCGCAGTTACTTGAGCCAATCATGAAGGTTGACGTGTTTACACCAGAAGATCACGTTGGTGATGTTATTGGTGACTTAAACCGTCGCCGTGGCATGATCGCTGGCCAGGAAGCAGGCACAACAGGCGTTCGCATTAAAGCTGACGTGCCACTGTCCGAAATGTTCGGTTACATTGGTAGCCTGCGCACAATGACCTCTGGTCGTGGTCAGTTCTCCATGGAGTTCGCACACTATTCAGCTTGCCCGAACTCAGTCGCTGAAACAGTGATTGCGGCAGAAAAAGAAAGAAAAGCGAACAAATAATTATCGCTCGCTTTAAAAACCCGGTGATTTAGGTCGCCGGGTTTTTTTATGCCTGATAAAAATAACCCCAGACTACAGACAGCCCTCACCCAACGAGCACACTTTTCACAGCAAAGGACATATTAATAAGAAAAGTGTTCGGCAACGCAGGATCGAAAGATAAAACAGTTTTATTTGCCAATAAAAAGCAACTCTAGAAAACGGCAGAAAATCCAATTCCCACCCAGGGCTAATCACTCAACTCATCCCTTTTAACATCCTCCCGTACCCAACTGCGGAAAAATAGTCCTACCACACTCATGTCCGCCAACAAAACAGTTTAAAACCTACGTTTGCCTGGAAGCTACTAACTTCACAAACCTTTCTTTAAATACAAAAAAAGGGGCCAAAAGGCCCCTTTTTTAAATCATGGCGGGAATCCCCACCGATGACATGCTTTTCTATAATAGTTAAGATTCAGCCTCGGCGCTCTCTTCAAGCAACGCTTTGATGCTCAACTTAATACGGCCACGGCCATCAACATCAAGCACTTTAACTTTAACTGTTTGACCTTCTTCAAGGAAGTCCGCGACATTTTCCACACGCTCGTTAGCGATTTGAGAAATGTGCAGCAGGCCATCAGTACCTGGCAGGATAGTGATGAACGCACCGAAATCAACGATACGCGCCACTTTACCCTCGTAAGTCGCACCGACTTCGGCTTCAGCACAAATCTCTTCAACGATGTTTAGAGCAACGTTCGCTGCTTCTTTGTCGTCTGCGTAGATACGTACGGAACCATCATCTTCGATATCAACCTGCGCACCTGACTGCTCACAAATAGAACGAATCATTGCACCGCCTTTACCGATGATGTCACGGATTTTATCCGGAGCAACTTTAACCGTTAGCATGGTTGGGGCGTTATCAGACAGCTCTTCGCGAGATGCGCTAATGACTTTACCCATTTCGCCAAGAATGTGGAGACGTGCACCGTGAGCTTGCTCAAGCGCCTGCTCCATAATCTCTTCAGTGATGCCCTGGATTTTAATGTCCATTTGCAGCGCTGTAATACCTTCGTGCGTACCAGCTACTTTAAAGTCCATGTCGCCCAAGTGATCTTCATCACCCAAAATATCAGTCAGAATAGTATGACGATCGCCATCCTTAACCAGACCCATCGCGATACCAGCAACTGGAGCTTTCAAAGGCACACCCGCGTCCATCAAGGACAGGCTAGAACCACAAACCGATGCCATAGAGCTAGAACCGTTAGATTCAGTAATCTCTGACACGATACGGATGGTGTAAGGGAAATCTTCAACCGTTGGCAGAACCGCAGCAATACCACGACGCGCCAAACGGCCATGACCAATCTCACGGCGCTTAGGACCGCTCATGAAGCCAGTTTCGCCCACTGAGTAAGGAGGGAAGTTGTAGTGCAACATGAAATTATCAGTTTCGCTACCACGCAGAGTTTCCATACGCTGCGCATCACGGATTGTGCCCAGTGTTGCAACAACGATTGCCTGAGTTTCTCCACGAGTAAACAAAGACGAACCGTGAGTCTTAGGCAGGTTACCGATTTCAACATCAATCGGGCGAACTGTTGTAGTGTCACGACCATCAATACGTGGCTGACCATCCAGAATACGGTTACGAACAACCGCTTTTTCCAAACCGCCAAATGCGGCTTCAACATCGCCAGCATCAACGTCATCGTTAGCCAACTGTGCAACCGCTTCTTTACGCAACGCGCCAACACGCGAGTAACGCGCCATCTTGTCACTGATTTGGTAAGCTTCAGCCAACGGTGCTTCAAAGCCAGCTTTAACACTGCCTTTCAGGGCCGTATTTTCTTCAGCAGGCACCCATTCCCAAGCTTCTGTACCAACTTCTTGTGCAAACGCACTAACCGCGTCAACAACAGCTTGCATTTCAGCGTGTGCGAACAGTACCGCGCCCAACATAAGGTCTTCGTGAAGCTCCTTGGCTTCAGATTCAACCATTAGTACGGCGTCTTGAGTACCAGCAACAACCATGTCTAGATCACTGCTTTCCAATGTTTCGTAGCTAGGGTTCAGCAGGTAACCTTCGTCGTCAGTATAACCAACGCGTGCTGCGCCGATTGGACCGCTGAAAGGAATGCCAGAGATAGCCAGTGCCGCAGATGTACCGATCAGTGCAGCGATATCTGGATCCTGATTTTTATCAGCAGACATTACTGTGCAAACAACCTGTACTTCGTTCATAAAACCTTTCGGAAACAAGGGTCGAATTGGACGATCGATCAGACGACAAGTCAGTGTTTCTTTCTCAGAAGGACGACCTTCACGCTTCAGGTAACCGCCTGGGATCTTGCCCGCAGCGTAAGTTTTTTCCTGATAATTCACCGTCAGCGGGAAAAAGTCCGCATCTGGACGTGCTGTTTTACGACCAACAACAGTCGTCAATACAGCCGTGTCACCAATAGTGACCATAACCGCAGCAGTTGCCTGGCGCGCAATGCGGCCAGTCTCTAATGTGACGGTGTGACCGCCGTACTCAAACGTTTTACTTACCGGATTCACGGAAGCACCTCGAATATTTGATTAAATTAACGACGTAGACCCAGGCTGCTAATCAGTGCTGAGTAGCGAGTGGCATCTTTGCGTTTCAGGTAGTCCAACAGTTTACGACGCTGGTTTACCATACGGATCAGACCACGACGTGAGTGGTGATCTTTATTGTGTTCTTTGAAATGAGACTGCAAGGCTTCGATATTCTTAGTCAGCAGGGCCACTTGAACTTCGGGGGAACCCGTATCACCAGTGCCTCGTGCAAATTCGCTTACAATCGCTTCTTTCTCTTGTGCAGTTAAAGACATTTTCTATTCTCCAAATTGATACGCTTCAAATTAAAAAGCTATGCGCACCGTGCATATCTACAGAGGCATAGCAAAACCGAACTACTGAGACCTGTGCATGAAGAGGGGACCGAAGGAAAATGAGGTAAAAATAGTCTGGTTGCGGCGGGAAATGAAGCTAATAGCTAGCTATTAGTAAGTTTTCCAACAAAAATCAGCCTGTTTTTAGCCATTTTATCTCGTCTCTTGCTTTGTGCAAAGGTCTCATACTATTCGGTTGATATCAGACGACGCGGCGCGATACGCCCGTCATCCGTTACTTCACCAATCCCCACGAAAGCATTCGCAGTACCAGCGTCTTTATTAAACAGTACGACCTTGCCTGTAACCGTTACATTCGGCACAAACACAGGCTGCCCCTGTTTAAGATAACTTGCCGCCAGATCATTTAATTCAATCTGTGGCAGTTCTTTTACCGCTTCCCAAGCAGGCTGCAACAGGGCATCCAACGCTTCAAAAGCCTGCTCTGGATCTGCATTCCCATCATAGGAAGCAGCCATCGCCTGTAATTTTTCCAGTGTCACCATCGCTGCTTCATCAAAGCCACGGACACTTAAACGGCGCAATGTTATCACATGTGCACCGCAACCTAACAGCTCACCCAGGTCATCTACCACGTTACGCACGTAGGTGCCTTTACTGCACTGTAGCTCTAACTCTAGCTCATCACCCCTAATATCCAATAACTTTATGTCATAGATATGAATAGGCCGTGCTTTTCGCTCAACTTCAATACCTTGCCGAGCCAGCTTATATAAAGGCTGCCCGTCTTTTTTTAGCGCCGAATACATAGACGGCACCTGTAACGTATCCCCAAGAAACGTCTTTAATGCCGCTTCAACGGTTTTTCGATCAAGCGCAGGCACTGGCCGTTCACTGATCACTTCGCTATCCACATCACCACTGCCAGTACGTATTCCCAGCTTTGCGGTCGTACGATAAACCTTGTCGGCATCCAGCATATATTGCGAAAACTTGGTCGCCTCACCCAGACAAATCGGCAACATTCCCGTTGCCAGCGGGTCAAGGCTACCGGTATGCCCGGCTTTAGCAGCATTAAACAACCGCTTTACTCGCTGCAACGCATGATTTGATGACAGTTGCAGTGGTTTATCCAACAAAAAGATACCGTCGACTAAACGGCCTTTTTTACGTCGGTTGCCCATTTATTCACTCTTCGCCTGAGTCAGGTGACGTATTATATGCCTGATCTTTTTTACGCGCATCTTCAATCAAATTACTCAGATACACACCGCGCTCAATGCTTTCGTCATAACGAAAACGCAACGCAGGCACGATACGTAATTTCATAGCCCTCGCCAATTTACTGCGCAGAAAGCCACCACCACGAGTAAGAATGTCTAACGTTTGCTTGCGCTCATCATCGTCATTTTTACCGAGAATAGTAATGTACACATCAGCATAAGCCAGATCACGGCTAACATCCACCGCGCTCACTGTCACCATGCCGAGGCGCGGATCTTTCATCTCACGCTGAATAAGCCCGGCCAGTTCCTTTTGAATTTGATCCGCTACACGCTGTCGTCGACTTGAATCTGCCATTTTCTACCACTTAACCTGTTTACAGTGAGCGCTTAACTTCAATAACATCAAACACTTCGATCTTATCGCCAACACGCACATCGGTATAATTTTTCACACCAATACCACACTCCATGCCATTACGTACTTCGCTGGCATCATCTTTAAAGCGCCGCAGAGATTCAAGCTCACCTTCGTAAATAACCACGTCTTCACGCAATACACGAATTGGTTTGCTGCGATAGAGAGTACCTTCAATCACCATGGAACCCGCAATGGAACCAAACTTCGGTGATGTAAAGACATCACGGACTTCAGCAACACCAACAATCGACTCCTTAAACTCAGGTGCCAACATGCCTGACAGCGCCTTAGTCACATCATCGACAATGTCATAAATCACACTGTAATAACGCAAATCAAGGCCATTGCTATCGATCACCTTACGCGCAGAACCATCGGCGCGGACATTAAAGCCAAAGATAACGGCCCCAGTAGAGGCGGCGAGGTTAGCGTCGGTTTCAGAAATACCGCCAACACCGCTGGAAACGATAACCACTTTAACTTCTTCATTACCAATCTTCAGTAATGCACTACTCAAAGCCTCCAACGTACCACGCACATCGGTTTTCAGTACCACATTGAGGATCTTAACTTCGCCCTGAGCCATTTCAGCAAACATGTTTTCCAACTGTAGTGCCTGCTGTGAGGCTTGCCGCTCTGCCTTCATTTGCTCGGCGCGATACTCGGCCACTTCACGGGCTTTCTTCTCGCTTTCGACTACGTAGAACTCATCACCCGCTGCCGGCGTACTAGCAAGGCCCAAAATTTCGACAGGAATCGATGGTCCCGCATTTTTTATCTGCCGGCCATTTTCATCGAGCAGCGCACGCGCACGCCCAGTCACTTGTCCAGCCAGCACGATATCGCCCTGCTTCAGAGTGCCGTGCTGAATCAGCAGTGTTGCTACCGCACCACGTCCTTTATCAAGACGCGATTCAACAACCACACCTCGCGCTGGCACATTTTCAGCGGCCGTCAGCTCTAACATTTCAGACTGCAGTAATAACGCATCTAGCAGCGTATCAATACCTTCACCGGTATGAGCAGAAACAGGAATAAACTGCGTATCGCCACCCCAGTCTTCAGGGATTACTTCCTTAGCAGACAATTCATTTTTAACGCGATCAAGGTCCGCGCCTTCTTTATCAATTTTATTAATCGCAACAACGATAGGTACACCAGCTGAACGAGCATGCAAAATCGCTTCTTCAGTTTGCGGCATCACACCATCATCGGCAGCCACTACCAAAATCACAATATCCGTCGCCTGCGCACCACGTGCTCGCATTTCAGTAAACGCTGCGTGGCCTGGTGTATCCAGAAAACACACCATGCCTTTATCCGTTTCTACATGATAAGCACCAATGTGCTGAGTAATACCACCTGACTCACCATCAGTAACGCGAGATTTACGAATGTAATCCAGCAAGGATGTCTTACCATGGTCAACATGACCCATTACAGTAACAACTGGCGCGCGAGGCACCTCATCACCGGTCACGTTCAATAGCTCATCTACGGCTGATTGTGAAACGTCACGTGCATCTTCAAGCACATAAGCATGCCCTAGCTCTTCAACCAGTAATACCGCTGTATCACGGTCAACCGCCTGATTAATGTTTACCATTACGCCCATTTTCATCAACGCTCTAATGATAACGTTTGCCTTTACTGACAACCGCTGCGCTAGCTCAGAAACAACAATATTCTCGGGGATTTTAATTTCTTTCATTACCGGGGCCGCAGGTTTAGCAAAGGCGTGCTTCTGTAAGAAGCGCGTAGGTTTAGCCAACTTTTGTTTGACTCGACTACGCTTCTGAACACCTGCAACCGGCGCCAGTTTGTCGTCTTCAAGCACTTCTTCTTCCCAACGTTCTGGCTTGGGCTTGGGTGCTGCTTTTTTAGATTTTTTAGCGTCGGCTGCTTTACGCTCTTCACGTTCGATTTCTTGGCGTTCTTGAACGCTTAGTTCAACCGCCAAAGGCTCTTCAGGCGCAGCTTCAACAACAGGCTCTGCCTCAGGTTTTTTCCTTTTTCCCTCGACCTTTTTCGCGTCATGTTCCGCATCAATCTGCTCACGTGCAGCGGCTTCAGAAGCTTCAATAGCACGCTTTTTCTCAGCTTCAGCCTCTTCTTGCTTACGCGCTTCTTCAGCCGCAATGGCGGCTATTGATGCCGCCTCTGCGGCAAGGCGTTCGGCTTCGGTTTGCCTTTCAATCTCCTGCTCAAGACGTTCTGCGTTTTTACCTGCTTCCAGCGAACTACGTTTTACATAGGTGCGCTTTTTACGGACTTCAACGTTAACTGTTTTACCACCGCGACCTTGCGACGAACTAGTTTTTAGCTGCGTCGTCACTTTGCGATTAAGGGTGATTTTTTTCGGCGCACCATCACTTTCACCATGACTGCGCTTCAAAAATGCCAGCAAGGTTTGCTTCTCGTCATTAGAAACTGCGTCATCGGCAGCACTATGCGTCAAGCCCGCTTCAGTCATTTGCTTCAGCAAACGATCGACCGGAGCACCAACTATTTCTGCCAGTTTAGCTACTGTTACTTGCTCCATACTCAGCTCTCCTGTTCTTCGGCAAACCAAGGGGCACGTGCCGTCATAATCAAACTCGCAGCACGCTCTTCGTCCAACCCATCAACTTCAAGCAAATCATCCACTGCCTGGTCTGCCAAGTCTTCCATAGTGATAATGCCGTGACTGGCCAAAACAAAGGCCAGGTGTTTATCCATACCATCCATTTCCAGCAGATCTTGAGCAGGCTCAGCGCCTTCAAGCTCCTCTTCAGAGGCAATCGCTTGGGTCAACAACACATCTTTTGCTCGAAGACGCAGTGCTTCAACAATTTCCTCGTCAAAACCTTCGATTTCTAGCATTTCTTCGATCGGCACATAGGCGATCTCTTCTAAGGAAGTAAAACCTTCTTCCATCAAAAGAACGGCTACATCTTCGCCCACATCAAGACGCTCCACAAAGCGCTCAACGATGGCAACTATTTCTTCTTCTTGCTTAGCTTCAGCATCTTCAGAGGTCATGACATTGATAGTCCAGCCAGTCAACTCACTCGCTAAACGTACATTTTGCCCACTACGACCAATGGCAATTGCCAGATTTTCACCGGATACAGCCACCTCCATCGTATTGCTCTCTTCATCCATAACAATGGATTCAACTTCCGCTGGGGCCAATGCGTTAATAACCATTTGTGCAGGGTTATCATCCCACAACACAATATCAATACGCTCACCAGACAGCTCATTAGAAACCGCCTGCACTCGCGAACCGCGCATACCTACACAGGCACCAACAGGATCAATACGACCGTCATTTGTTTTTACAGCAATCTTAGCGCGCGTACCAGCATCACGGGCAGCAGCACGAATTTCAACTACTTGTTCCGCAATTTCCGGTACTTCAATTTTAAATAATTCGATTAAAAACTCAGGGGCTGTACGACTCACCACTAGCTGAGGACCACGCACCTCCTCACCAACCGACACCAATAACGCCCGTAGGCGATCATTCATGCGGAAATTTTCTTTAGGAATCAGGTGCTCTCGAGTCAGCTGCGCCTCAGCATTATTACCCAGATCAACAATAACTTGATCACGGTTAACCTTCTTCACTGTCCCGCTAAGCACTTCGCCTTCACGGCCACGGTAAGCTTCAACAACTTTAGCACGCTCAGCTTCACGCACCTTTTGCACAATCACTTGTTTAGCAGTCTGTGCCGCGATACGACCAAATTCAACGTTTTCGATTGCCTCTTCCCACACCCCGCCAATTTCCAGCGCAGCATCTTTCTCTTTTGCCGCCTCGAGCGTCAGGTGCCGAGCTTCTTCGAACTCAACCTCTTCATCGTCTTCACTCAGCACAGTCCAGCGGCGAAAGCTGTCGTATTCGCCAGAGCTACGGTCAATCGCGACACGAATATCGACTTGTTCATCTTCACCGTAACGTTTTCGGGTAGCTGTAGCTAACGCCAGCTCCAACGCTTCAATGATGACCTCTTCAGACACGCCCTTTTCATTGGACACAGCTTCAGCAACCAACAACACCTCTTTACTCATTTTCTTGCGCCTCTTAAAAACCCGTTCTTCTAAAGTCGGGAGACTATGTTTGCTTTTTCAATAGTTTCAACCGGCAGGATATATTCATGCCCATCGACCTCAACGACTACTTCGTCGTTTTGCACCGCGCGCAGCAGCCCGCGGTAATTGCGACGCCCATCAAAGGCGCTGCGTAATTTTATTTTTACCGTTTCACCGGTATAAAGCATATACTGCTCAACCTTAAACAGTGGCCGGTCCAAACCCGGCGACGACACCTCTAAAGTATACTCGCCAGCAATCGGATCCTCTACATCAAACACACTGCCGAGCTGACGGCTGACGGCCTCACAATCTTCAACACCGACGCCATCTTTACGCTCAATATAGACACAAAGGGTTTTAAGGCTCCCCTGCACCAGCATATCAACACCCCAAAGCTCAAGGCCTAGACCCGTAACCACAGGTTCAATCAGCGCTGTCAATCCCATATCGTTGCTCACACAACACTCCTAGCGTACTTCTTTTAGATTAACCCTTTGCGTAACACGATCGCCGAGTTATGCAAAAAATTCAGATATAAAAAAAGGGCCTAACGCCCATTTACTTATTAACTTCGTTTTCCGGTTAACAACATTCGCTAACCGCTGAGAAACAAAAAGCCCCATATAGGAGCTTTTTGTTTTAAAAATTTTGGTAGCGGGGGCAGGATTTGAACCTACGACCTTCGGGTTATGAGCCCGACGAGCTACCAGACTGCTCCACCCCGCAACAAAAACGTTCAGCAGCCACTGGTACGGCATGCTTTTTAACTGGGCTTTTTAACTGGCTTACCGTTGCTCTTAAAAAAGCAATTTTGTACCTGTCAAAAAAGTGTGGCAAGTATAGGGATCAGGCCCTAACTGGTCAAGCCTTCTTTCGCCATCTAAACAACTAAATGCTGACAATAAAATTTGGTGCCGAAAGCGGGACTTGAACCCGCACGATCCTAAGATCACCACCCCCTCAAGATGGCGTGTCTACCAATTCCACCACTTCGGCATATCTGCTATGAAACGGCGCTTGGGCCGTCCCACTAAATGAGGCGTTCCTTAATCCAGCTCGGGCAAAGTCGTGTCCGTGGGCACCACCTCTAACAAACCCTGTTCAAGGCTATCTGGTAGTGCATCAGCATCAATTGGCTGCACGCTGACTGCTGCAGGAATACCAGCGTCCGTTTCAGCACCCGCTTTTTGTTTAGCAACCACTGCCAAACCAAAACTAGTGGCAAAGAAAAAGACTGCAAGAATAGCTGTAGTACGGGTCATAAAGTTACCCGAGCCATCACTACCAAAAACTGTTTGCGAGGCCCCAGCACCAAAAGAGGCACCCATACCAGCGCCTTTACCCTGCTGCAATAACACCAAGGCAATGACGGAAACCGCCAACAGCACATGTACGATTAATATTAAGTTTTCCATTTGTTAACCTGCTGCTGCACAAATTGCAGCAAAAGCGACACTATCGAGCGATGCTCCGCCCACCAAACCACCGTCAATATCTGACATGGCAAATAATTCTTTTGCATTAGCGGCATTCACGCTACCGCCATATAACACTGGCACACGCTGGGCAATATCAGCGTCAATTGCCGCCAGTTTATCACGCACCAATTTATGTACCTGCTGCGCTTGCTCTGGTGTTGCCGTATCGCCAGTACCAATAGCCCATACCGGCTCATAGGCAACAACTGCATTGGCAAAAGCGGTAATCCCCGCCCTTTCAATCACCGCGTCTAATTGGCGACTTATCACCGCATCAGTTTCATGCGCCAAGCGTTGCTCGCCAGTCTCACCAAGACACAATACCGGCGTCAAACCCGCTTTTAATGTCGCGACAAACTTCGCGGCCACATCAACATCAGACTCATTAAACAAGCTACGCCGCTCTGAATGACCCAACAACACATACTGACAACCAAAGTCAGCCAACATCGATAACGATATCTCACCTGTGTAAGCGCCACGTTCAAATTGACTAACGTTCTGTGAACCCAGCGCAATAGCTGTTCCTGCCAACTGCTGCCCAACCTGATAAAAGTAAGGCGCGGGCGGGCAAACAGCGACCCGCACAGAGGAATTTACCGTCTCGATATACCCCGCCAGCAAATGGGCAACAGCTACCTTATCGGCATTCATTTTCCAGTTTGCGATGACCAGTTTAGAGCGCATAAATTCAACCTTTTCACGAAGCGCGCAATGGTATCTAAGTTAGTCTCAACTTACAAGACGCGTCAGGCAATCGCCTTCTGTACTCGATTCGCAAGTTCATTGGCCAGCTCACTAACAAGCTTGACGTCTTCACCCTCAACCATGACGCGCACCAGCGGCTCAGTACCCGACAGTCGCAACAATACCCGTCCCCGATCACCCAGTTGCTGTTCGATGGCAACAACGGCCTGCTGAACCAATGGGTTTTCAAGAGGGTCAATACGTTCCGACAGCCGCACGTTAACCATGGTTTGCGGCATTTTGATCATGCCCTTTTTTAATTCATGCAGAGTCTTATCGGCCGACACCAGCGCATCCAATACCTGCAGCGCGGCAATAATGCCATCGCCAGTGGTGGTTTGATTTAAGCAGATAATATGTCCCGATGATTCACCACCTAAAATCCAGCCGTGTTCTCGCATTTGCTCCAACACATAACGGTCACCCACATTGGCTCGCACAAAGGGGATATCCAAATCCTGCAGGGCCAGCTCCATACCCAAATTACTCATCAGAGTGCCAACCACTCCGCCATCCAGAGTACCGAGTTCTTTTTCATGCTTAGCAATAATATAGACCAGCTCGTCGCCATCAACGACCTCGCCTTTATGGTCGACCATAATCAATCGATCACCATCACCATCCAAACCGATACCAAGGTCGTATCCCATATCAACGACGGTTTCACGAAGTGACTCAGGTTTGGTAGAACCGCACTCATCGTTGATATTAAGGCCATTAGGATTAACACCTATTGCATGCACCTCAACACCCAGCTCAGTTAACACGTTTGGCGCAATCTGGTAGGTCGCCCCATTAGCACAATCCACCACGACTTTTAACCCTGCCAGACTGCTGCGCCCAAACAAGCTACTTTTACAAAATTCAATATAGCGACCACCGGCATCACCAACCCGAAAAGCCTTACCAAGTTGAGCGGGTGGCACCGTGCTCATTGGCTTATCCAGTTGCATTTCGATAGCAAATTCGATGTCATCGGATAATTTAGCCCCTTCGCCAGAAAAAAACTTGATGCCGTTATCTTCGAAGGCATTATGCGAAGCACTAATCACAATACCCGCCTGCGCGCCTAAAGTACGTGCCAAATAAGCAACACCCGGCGTCGGCATAGGGCCCAATAATTTAACATTAACACCGGCAGAAATAATCCCAGCTTCGAGTGCCGACTCAAACATGTAACCCGAAATACGCGTATCTTTGCCAATCAAGATACTCTTAACACCGCGCTCAGCAAATACCCTACCCGCCGCCCAGCCTAACTTGAGCATAAATTCAGCAGTGATAGGCGCCTCGCCAACAGGGCCACGAATACCATCCGTACCAAAATGTTTTTTAGCCATTAAGACCCCTTGATCCTTGATAGCACACCGCTCTGTACACAGCGCACCTAAGCATTTTCCGCCATCACTGCCGCCGCCATTTTAACGGCATCCACTGTGGCTGCGACATCATGGCAGCGCACAATATGCGCGCCGTTAGCAACAGCCATAACCGCCACCGCTAAACTGCCATATAAGCGCTCATCGACAGGCTTATCCAACACTAGCCCGACCATGGATTTGCGCGACATACCCACCAACAGCGGCAAATTTAAGCGCTCAAATTCATGCAAACGATTCAATAACTGTAAATTATGCGCCAAGGTTTTACCAAAACCAAAGCCCGGATCCAGCAATATTTTTTGCCGTTCAATACCCGCCTCACAGCACGCCTTAACGCGCCCATCTAGGTAGTCAATAACATCGCTGACCACATCATTATATGCCGGTGCCTGCTGCATATTTTGCGGCTCACCCTGCATATGCATTAAGCAGACCGGCAGACCGGAAGCCCGCACTGCCTGTAACGCACCCTCACGAGTTAACGCACGTACATCGTTGATCAACCCTGCACCAGCAGAGGCTGCCGCGCTCATTAACTGAGGGGTGCTGGTGTCGACAGAAACGATCACTGAAAAACGCGCCCGTATAGCTTCTACTACGGGCAATACTCGATCCATTTCTTTTTGTGGGCTAATGATTTTAGCCCCGGGCCGGGTCGATTCCCCTCCCACATCAATAATACTGACACCATCGTCTATCATTTGCTCAGCTGTCTGTAAGACACGATCAAGATTGACGCTATCGGTGGAACCACCGAGATAGTGCCCGCCGTCAGAAAATGAATCGGGGGTGACATTCAACACCCCCATAACCTGTGGTAGGGATAGATCCAATGTAATGCCTGCGCAATCCAGTTGCGCAGAGGTATCAGCAAGCTTGTTTTTCATATCTCAATAAACTGCAGCTAGTGCTCGCCGGCAGAACGATCAACCAAGTCATCGTCATCTTCAACACGGCTTGCCGTCTTGCCAGCCTTTTCAGAGCCATTATCATTGCTGTTATCAACCGGTGGACGTGGCTGCTTACCCGCCATAATGTCATCAATTTGCGTAATGTCGATGGTCTCATACTCCATCAAGGCATCGGCCATAACGTGTAATTTATCCATATTTTCTTTTAATAAAGTTTCTGCTGTACCATAACACTCGTCAATAATACGCCGAATTTCTTCGTCAATCTGACGCTTAGTATCAGCTGACACATGACTGCCTGAGCCACCCGCAGAACGACCTAGGAAAACCTCACCCTCATCTTCCTCGTACATCAGCGGGCCCATTTTTTCAGACAGCCCCCACTTGGTCACCATGTTACGCACCATACCAGTAGCGCGCTGAATATCATTGGAAGCACCGGTAGTTACCCCGTCAACCCCCAAGGTTAATTCTTCAGCAATACGACCACCAAACAAACTACACACTTGGCTAATTAAGAATCTACGGCTATGGCTATAACGATCTTCCTCGGGTAAAAACATCGTCACCCCCAGCGCGCGGCCACGCGGGATAATACTCACTTTGTACACCGGATCGTGCTCTGGCACCAAACGACCAACGATGGCATGACCGGCCTCGTGGTAAGCGGTATTACGCTTTTCAGCGTCAGACATCGCCATGGAACGGCGCTCAGTACCCATCATGATTTTATCTTTAGCCAGTTCAAATTCATTCATTTCCACCACGCGCTTACTCGCACGCGCAGCAAACAAAGAGGCTTCGTTCACTAAATTCGCCAAATCCGCACCAGAAAAACCTGGCGTACCACGTGCAATCACCGACGGCTCGACATCATCGCCTAAGGGCACTTTACGCATATGAACTTTGAGAATTTGCTCACGACCACGAATATCTGGCAAACCAACCACCACCTGGCGATCAAAACGGCCGGGGCGCAACAATGCCGGGTCAAGCACGTCAGGGCGGTTAGTGGCGGCTATAACAATCACGCCTTCCTTACCTTCAAAGCCATCCATTTCAACCAACAACTGATTAAGCGTTTGCTCGCGCTCATCATGACCACCACCAAGTCCTGCACCACGATGACGGCCGACAGCGTCAATTTCATCAATAAAGATAATACAAGGCGCATGTTTTTTAGCTTGATCAAACATATCGCGCACACGGGATGCACCCACACCCACAAACATTTCTACGAAATCAGAACCAGAAATGGTGAAAAAAGGAACTTTAGCTTCACCAGCAATAGCTTTAGCTAACAGCGTCTTACCTGTACCAGGGGAGCCAACCATCAACACACCGCGAGGAATATGCCCACCTAGGCGCTGAAATTTGCCCGGATCACGGAGAAATTCCACCAATTCCCCCACCTCTTCCTTGGCCTCTTCAACACCCGCCACATCGTCAAAGGTGGTATTAATTTGATCCTCTGCAAGCATGCGCGCCTTGCTCTTACCAAAGGACATCGGGCCCTTACCACCGCCGCCACCCTGCATTTGGCGCATAAAAAACATAAACACACCGACAATCAGCAAAATAGGGAATGCCGCAACCAGTAATTGCGACCACAAACTAGGGCCTTCTGGCTGCTTGCCCATCACCTTGACATTATGACTTAACAAATCATCCATCAATTTTGGGTCTTCAACTGACGGCAGTACCGTTTCAAAAGCCTCGTTATCGTTAAACTCACCGGAAATCAAGGAGCCCTCGATCACCACCTGCCGCACACGGTCACGCTGCACTTCGGCAACAAAATCAGAATAGGTAAGTTGCTTATCCGGGCTTTCATCATTGAAGTTGTTAAAAACTGCTAGCAGCACCGCTGCAATGACGAACCACAAAATTAAATTTTTTGCCATATCGTTCAAGGCAAGACCCTCTTATATAACTAATTAAACCCAGTCACACAGTCTGCAACTGGCTACTTTATCCTTCACACCTACTTGCTTAAACTATTCTATAACTACCCTTTAAACCCGCGTGCAATTAAATATTGCTCCTTGGAACGCGCCCGCGAGGCATCAGGCTTACGAATCTGCACCTTATTAAACTTTGATCGCACAGATCTCAATAATTCATCAAACCCATCGCCATGAAACACCTTGGCGACCAAACTACCACCACCGTTTAAAATTTGATCCGCTATAGCCACTGACAGCTCAACTAAATACATCGCCTTGGGCTGATCCACTGCACTTACACCGCTCATGTTGGGGGCCATATCAGAAATTACAAGGTCAACCTTATCACCATCCAATACGCCAATAATCTGCTCGTAGACCTCGAGCTCAGTAAAGTCTCCCTGTACAAAATCAACCCCTTCAATGGATTCCATAGGCAAAATATCCGATGCGACAACACGCCCTTTTTTACCAACCAATGCTACCGCCACCTGCGACCAACCACCGGGAGCCGATCCCAAATCTAGCACCGCATTTCCTGGCTTAAAGAGTTTATCTTTATCCTGCAGCTCCAACAGTTTATAACTGGCACGCGAACGATACCCATCCTGCTGAGATTTTTTTACATACTGGTCGTTAAAGTGCTCATCGAGCCAGCGACCGCTAGATTTACTGCGCGCCATAGTTAGGGCCTATACTATTTAAAACATCACTGCTGGAAACCATTTTTTTGATCAACAAGCAAGAAGTCACTCAGCGTGGCTGCTCCACATAAGCGGTCGATAACGCAGCTGCCCGGAAAATGGCCGAGCCCCCTGGGTTGCGATTAAAATAGCGCAACTCTGCGCTACTCCTAGCTTACTTGGAACCATCAACCTACACTCCTCGCGCCTTGATTTGCGCTACTTTAATCACAATAACGGCGATTAAAACAGTATAAACAGGCCCAAGACTACTCCGAGCTAGGGCTATCGGCTATAATGCCTTCCCTTTCACCCATTGTTTAAAAATTTCCGGATCACTATGGCGCTACCTACTGAAAAAATCAAAGCATTTCGCGGCATCGGCCACAACCTCAAACCTATCGTCACTATCGCCGAAAATGGCTTGACTGAGGGTGTACAATTGGAACTGGAACGAGCGCTTAATGATCACGAGCTCATTAAGGTAAAGGTAAGCTGCGCTGATCGTGAACAAAAGCAGGCACTAATAGGAGAAATGGTGTCATCATGCAAATGTGAACTGGTACAGACCATTGGAAAAATAGCGCTCATTTACCGCGCCGCCACCAAACCCAATCAAAAGCTGTCCAATGTTTCACGTTTTTATCAGCGCTAAGTAATTCACTCGTACTGTCATCCTGCCAAAAGTAGGGGCCATGAAGCCAACGAATACGAGAAATTTTAAGGCCTTAAGATTTCTCCCTCTGGTCGAAATGACGCCGTATATTTTTCTACTGCCTAAATATGCTGTACCGCAATAATTTCGTATTCCACCAACCCATCAGGAACATTAACACCAACCACGTCACCCTCTACCTTGCCAATCAAACCACGAGCAATCGGTGACGTTATAGAAATCTTACCAAGTTTTAGGTCAGCCTCATCTTCACCAACTAATTGGTAGCGTACCGCTTCTTCAGTATCAAGGTTCTCTAACTCAACGGTAACGCCGAAAATCACTTTGCCGGTGTTTTTTATCCCAGCAACATCAATCACCTGCGCATTTGACAACTTGCCTTCAATTTCTTGAATACGGCCCTCAGCAAAACCCTGTTCTTCACGCGCAGCATGATACTCAGCATTTTCTTTCAAATCACCATGCGCTCGCGCTTCAGCAATTGCCTCAATAATACGCGGACGCTCAATTGATTTAAGACGCTCCAACTCTTCACGCAATCGCTGCTCACCCAGCTTGGTCATAGGGAACTTATTCATGGGCACCCTTTATATTCTCATGCAAATCCTGCAGCCTACGCACCTGCTCTTTTGCACTATATGCGCTGGCCTCACAAAACGCTTCAGCCGCCGCCATGGTGGTACTGTAATACACACGGTGCTGCTTAGCAGTACTACGAATGCTGGCAGAGTCAGCAATGGTTTGTGTACCCTCTGTGGTGTTAACGATGTAATTCACGTCATCGTTTTTAAGCATATCAACAATATGCGGACGCCCTTCTAATACCTTATTAACCACCGAGACATCAACACCCGCCGCCTGCAAAACCTTCGCTGTGCCTCGCGTTGAAACCAACTCAAAACCCAGCTCGCGTAAACTCTTAGCCACATCAATGACACGCTTTTTATCGACATCACGCACACTCACAAAAGCGCGCCCACCGGTAGGCAACACATCTCCAGCACCGGCCTGCGCCTTAGCATAGGCTTCGGCAAAACTATCACCGACACCCATCACTTCACCCGTCGATTTCATTTCTGGGCCGAGAATTGGATCCACACCTTGGAATTTATCAAAGGGGAATACGGCTTCTTTAACGCTCACATAGGTCGGAATAACTTCTTCTGTGAAGCCCTGCTCAACCAACGTTTGCCCCGCCATACAGCGGGCCGCAACCTTGGCCAATGAGACGCCAATACACTTAGACACGAAGGGTACCGTACGTGAGCCACGTGGATTCACCTCAATCACATAAATCTCGCCGTCCTGATAGGCCAACTGCACATTCATCAAGCCGACCACACCCAGCTCCATTGCCATTTGCTTCACTTGATCACGCATCTGATCTTGAACATCCGCAGGCAAATTATAGGGCGGCAACGAACAAGCCGAATCGCCAGAATGCACGCCCGCTTGCTCAATATGCTGCATGATGGCACCAATGACCACATGCTCGCCATCGGATACCGCATCCACATCCACCTCAATGGCAGCGCTCAAAAAACGATCTAACAATACCGGGCTATCATTGGACACCGAGACCGCTTCGTTCATATAACGCTTCAGCTCATCCAGGTTGTAAACAATTTCCATTGCCCGACCACCCAATACGTAGGACGGACGCACCACTAGCGGAAAGCCAATATTTTCAGCCTGCTCGAGACTTTCCTCAAGGCTTCTCACGGTGCTGTTCGACGGCTGTTTTAAACCTAAGCTCTGAATCATTTGCTGGAACCGTTCACGATCCTCAGCACGGTCAATAGCATCCGGCGTGGTACCAATAATATTGGCCCCTGCCGCCTCAAGGCCTCGCGCTAGCTTTAATGGCGTTTGGCCACCGTACTGCACAATAACACCCTTGGGTTGTTCAATACGGATGATTTCCAGCACATCTTCCAACGTCACTGGCTCAAAATATAAGCGATCCGATGTATCGTAATCAGTAGAAACCGTTTCCGGGTTACAATTAACCATGATGGTTTCATAACCATCATCACGCATCGCCAACGCAGCGTGCACACAGCAGTAATCAAATTCAATACCCTGACCAATACGGTTAGGTCCACCACCCAGCACCATGATTTTGTCACGACTGGAAACTTCCGCCTCACACTCCTCCTCGTAGGAAGAGTACATGTAGGCGGTCGATGAAGAAAACTCTGCTGCGCAGGTATCAACACGCTTATAAACAGGGTGTACATTCAGGTCGGTACGACGCTGCCGCACCTCATGCTCAGACACGCCAAGCACCGCCGCCAAACGCATATCAGAAAACCCTTTACGTTTAAGCTGAAATAGCTGCTCCCGTTCGATACTATCCAGCGCTTGACCAACTAAGGCGTTCTCATCATTAACGATGTCTTCAATCTGCACCAAGTACCAAGGATCAATACCACTAAATTCATACACCTCGTCAACGCTAAACCCTAAGCGGAACGCATCAGCCACATAAAGCGCACGATCAGCTCCCGGCGTACGCAGCTCGTGAACCACTTTGGTACGCTGTTCAGCATCACTGCTGGCCGCATCAATAATTGGGTCAAAACCACTAATACCCACTTCCAGACCACGCAATGCTTTTTGCATCGACTCCTGGTATGTGCGACCAATCGCCATAACTTCACCCACAGATTTCATCTGCGTCGTTAAGCGCGAATCTGCCTGCGGGAACTTTTCAAAGGTAAAGCGTGGGATTTTGGTAACCACATAATCGATACTAGGCTCAAAGGATGCTGGCGTTGCACCACCAGTGATCTCATTTTGCAGCTCATCCAGTGTATAACCCACGGCCAATTTAGCGGCAACTTTAGCAATCGGGAAACCGGTTGCTTTAGACGCTAACGCTGAGGAACGTGACACTCGAGGGTTCATTTCGATAACCACAATACGACCGGTCTTAGGGTCCATGCCAAACTGTACGTTGGAGCCGCCCGTTTCCACACCAATCTCGCGCAATACCGCCACCGATGCATTACGCATCAGCTGATATTCTTTATCCGTCAAAGTCTGCGCTGGTGCAACAGTGATTGAATCACCGGTGTGAACGCCCATAGCATCGAAGTTTTCGATCGCGCAGATAATAATGCAGTTGTCGTTTTTGTCGCGAACAACTTCCATTTCGTATTCTTTCCAACCAATCAAGGACTCATCAATAAGCAGCTCATTGGTTGGCGATAGATCAAGACCTCGCTCACAAATCTCAAGATATTCTTCTTTATTGTAGGCAATGCCACCACCGCTACCGCCCATCGTGAATGATGGCCGAATAATGCACGGGAAGCCTAATTTTGCCTGCACCTGTAATGCCTCTTCGATGCTATGTGCAATACCTGAACGCGGCGTTGCCAAACCAATGGCTTTCATAGCCTTATCAAAACGCTCACGGTCTTCTGCTTTATCGATCGCATCCTGAGTGGCACCGATCATTTCCACATCAAATTCTTTTAATACGCCTTCACGATCCAAGTCCAACGCACAGTTCAACGCCGTTTGACCACCCATCGTGGGCAGCAACGCATCGGGACGCTCCTGCTCAATAATTTTAGCTACCGTTTGCCAACGCACCGGCTCAATATAAGTGGCATCAGCCATCGCCGGATCGGTCATAATAGTGGCGGGATTAGAGTTCACCAGAATAACGCGGTAACCCTCTTCGCGAAGTGCTTTGCAAGCTTGGGCACCGGAATAATCGAACTCACAGGCCTGGCCAATAACAATCGGCCCTGCCCCTAAAATAAGAATGGATTTTATGTCTGTACGTTTTGGCATGAATCTCGGTTCGCTCGTCTGGAGTCAGTTGCCGCCAAGCACTTTCGAGGCAGCCTCTGCAAGGCAAAAATGGGTGGGGAAGCGGCGCTTATACATCCTAAACAAGTCTTTTAAACTCATTCTTAACACCGCAGCAACAACACAGCTAGTTTATTAAAAATTTACTAGCCCGCGGCCACCCTCATTAATTCAATAAATCGGTCAAACAATGGTGCAACATCATGCGGACCAGGACTAGCCTCAGGGTGCCCCTGAAAACTATAAGCCGCTTTATCAGTTCGCTGAATACCCTGTAAAGATTGGTCAAACAGCGAAACGTGCGTCGCCTCTAGCGTTGCCGGCATGGAGCTTTCGTCAACAGCAAAACCGTGATTTTGACTAGTAATCATGACATTTTTCGCAGCAAGGTCCTGCACCGGATGATTGGCACCATGGTGACCAAACTTCATCTTGACGGTTTTAGCACCACTAGCCAGCGCCAGCAATTGGTGACCCAAGCAGATACCAAATACCGGGATATCTGTCTCCAAAATCTCTTGGATCGCCTTAATCGCATAATCACAGGGCTCTGGATCACCCGGACCATTAGACAGAAAAATTCCATCCGGGTTTAATGCCAACACGTCAGCAGCAGGTGTTTGTGCAGGCACCACAGTCAGGCGACAGCCTCGAGACACCAACATGCGGAGGATATTGCGCTTAACACCATAATCATAGGCAACCACGTGATAAGGCGTGCTCTGCGGCTTTTCAAAACCTGACGCATTCTCCGCCCACTTCCACTCACCTTCAGTCCATTGATAGGGCTCGGCCACTGAAACCTCTTTGGCCAAATCCATACCTTTCAAACCTGGGAAAGCCTTCGCCGCAACTAACGCCTCATCAATAGCTTGCTGCTCATTAGCACCCGCATCTAGCACTTTAACGCAACCACTTTGCGCGCCTTTTTCACGTAAAATTCGTGTCAGACGACGGGTGTCAATTTCCGCGATACCCACTACATTGCGGCGTGTTAAATATTCATCTAGCGTTTCTTTTTTACGCCAGCTGCTTGCCAGAACAGGCAGATTACGAATCACTAAACCGGCGGCCCACACACGATTAGACTCCTCATCCTCGTCGTTAGTACCTGTGCTACCGATATGCGAATAGGTCAGCGTTACAATCTGACTAGCATAGGATGGGTCAGTAAGAATCTCCTGATAACCGGTCATGGCAGTATTGAAAACCACCTCGCCGGTGGCTTGTCCGTCAGCCCCGATTGCCACACCCTTAAAAATACTTCCGTCGGCTAATGCCAGTATGGCCTGTCTAGTCAAGCTAAAACCCTCTCGCCCATTTTGCTAAATTTATGCTCAAAGAGACCTTTGCATAATTCGATCACCGAGATGAAATGGCTAAAAAGACCTTACTTTTCGTTGAAAAACTTGGCAATAACTTATTATTACCTGCGTTTCCCGCCTCAATTAAGTCCTTTTTCTCTTATTTCTCTTTCGTCGCCAAATTATGCAAAGGCCTCTTAAAACGCTCACTGCGTCAAAGCTAGCTGCAAAAAAGCGAGATAAGACACCAAGCCCTATCCCGCTTTCAAAACTGTTGTAGATTCACCTATCTATTGGGGTAGTAATTCTACTGAAAACACAGGGAAGTGTCCATGCCTCTCTAGATGATCAGAGCAGAATATAAACAACCAAAGAACTCGCTTTATTTCAGATCGAGCACATCCTGCATATCAAACAAACCAACCGGCTTATGGCTAACCCATTGCGCCGCACGCACTGCACCACGAGCAAAAGACAACCGACTGGTTGCCTTATGCGTAACCTCAACACGCTCGCCGTCAGCAGCAAAAATTACCGTATGATCACCAACGATGTCGCCGGCACGCACGGTAGCAAAACCAATCGTGTCCCGATCACGCTCACCGGTTTGCCCTTCGCGGCCATACACGGCACACTGTGACAAGTCGCGACCTAACGCATTAGCAACCACTTTACCCATGCTCAGCGCCGTACCTGAAGGCGCATCAACCTTATGACGGTGGTGCGCCTCATAAACCTCAATATCGACATCATCACCCAGCACACGCGCAGCAATATCCAACAATTTAAAGCACAGATTCACACCGGTACTAAAATTAGACGCAACACATAACGCGGTTTGCTCCGCCGCCGCTAATATTTGAACCTGCTCCTGCTCGGAAAAACCGGTCGTGCCCACCACCAGCTGCTTACCTGCCTGCGCACATACACTGGCATTCTCTAACGTCGCCGCCGGAGAGGTGAAATCAATCAACACATCAAATTCATTAACTACCGATAATAAGTCATCAACCACCTTAATACCGTTAGCACCAACGCCGACTAGCTCACCAACATCAACGCCGACCAATGAGCTACCAGGGCGCACAATAGCAGCTGATAATTGCGCACTATCGGCCAATGTTACCGCTTCCACTAAAGCCTTTCCCATTCGTCCGGCTACGCCGGTCACCGCAATACGTATCATATATTACCCCTGCTAAAGACCCCTGATTGAATACCAATTAGAGGCCCCAGCATAACTCAATCACCAAGACAGAATGGCTAAAAAGGTCTTCTTTCGCCGCTGAATTATGCCGAGATCTCTTAGCGCCTTTAGACGTTAGCGAATCTAGATCTTCATGTCATCAAAAAAGCTTTTTACACCCGCAAACCAAGAACTTTTCTTAGGCGACTGCTTGTTTCCTGAGCCATCCAACGTCTCTTGGAATTGCGCCAACAGCTCCCTCTGTTCACGCGTCAAATTAACCGGTGTCTCAACCGCAACACGACACAATAAATCACCGGTTGCGCCACCACGCACTGGAGCAACGCCCTTCCCACGTATACGGAATAATTTATTGGTTTGAGTTTCGGCCGGTATTTTTAACTTGACTCGACCATTCAATGTCGGCACTTCGAGCTCTCCGCCCAGCGCCGCATCAACAAAGCTGATAGGCACTTCGCAATAAAGATTAGCACCATCACGGGTAAAGAGTTTGTGATCACGAACACTAACCTGCACGTACAGATCGCCCGCTGAACCACCATGCGTTCCCGCTTCGCCTTCACCCGACAGACGTATACGATCACCTGTGTCGACGCCTGGTGGAATTTTTACAGAAAGCGTCTTCGTTTCCTCTACACGGCCCGCGCCATGACATTTACGGCACGGGTTTTTAATTACCTTACCCTGCCCCTTACAGCGAGGACACGCCTGCTGCACGGCAAAAAATCCTTGCTGCATCCGCACCTGCCCTACGCCACCGCAGGTCGTGCACTCTTCAGGCTGAGAGCCCGTCGCCGCACCAGAACCATTACAACCACCACAACCCACCATGGAGGGCACTTTGATCTTAGCCTGGATTCCTTTAACGGCATCCTCTAGGTCTAAATCCAGGCTATACCCTAGATCTGCCCCCCGCTGCACATGGCTACGCTGACGACCACCGCCACCAAAGATATCGCCAAATACATCACCAAATGCATCACCGAAATTACCATTACCACCATGGCCGCCCCGCGCATTCTGGTCGACACCGGCATGACCAAACTGGTCATAGGCCGAACGTTTTTCGCCGTCAGACAAAATCTCATACGCTTCACTTACTTCTTTGAAGTTCGACTCAGCCTCTTTATCGTCTGGATTACGATCAGGATGGTACTTCATTGCCAAGCGTCGGTACGCCTTTTTAATTTCCTTGCCGTCAGTGCCATTAGCAACGCCCAGCACTTCGTAATAATCGCGTTTTGACATATCGTTTAACTATTTTCCTGTAAATGTAGCAAAGGCGCGTGACCAAAGCCACGCGCCTCTTACTACCATAAAAAACAACCAGCAAGAGAGCTCAATACAACTCAATTGCCGAGATAAAATGGCTAAAAAGCCTGTCTAACGCAGGCCTTAAAGCGCATCATCTTTATTTATCGTCGTCTTTCATTTCTTCAAACTCAGCATCAACCGCATCATCGGCCGCCGCTTCCTCACCCGACTCTGCCGCCGCGTCAGTTGCCTGATCCTGGGCTTGGGCTTGCATTTTTTCTGCCAGCGTTGCCGACACCGCCGTTAACGCCGCCGTTTTTGCTTCAATATTTTCTTTATCATCGGTCTTCAGGGCTTCCTGAAGCTCATCAATAGCCGCTTCAATCTGTGTTTTTTCTTCCTCATCAACCTGGTCGCCGGCTTCTTCCAATGCTTTACGTGTGGCATGCACAAGTCCGTCACCCTGATTACGAACCGCAACCAACTCTTCAAACTTACGATCTTCCTCAGCATTCGCTTCAGCGTCACGAACCATCGCCTCAACGTCTTCATCACTCAAGCCACCAGAGGCTTTAATGATAATAGATTGCTCTTTACCCGTGGCTTTATCCTTAGCGCCCACGTTCAGAATACCATTAGCATCCAAATCAAAACTTACTTCAATTTGTGGCATACCGCGTGGCGCAGCAGGAATATCAGCCAAGTCAAAACGGCCTAAGGATTTATTATGCGAAGCCTGTTTACGCTCACCCTGTACAACGTGGATGGTTACCGCAGACTGATTATCTTCCGCAGTAGAAAATACCTGCGTTTTCTTAGTAGGAATCGTGGTGTTTTTCTCGATCAGGGCCGTCATCACACCACCCATTGTCTCAATACCTAGAGACAGTGGCGTGACATCCAACAACAACACATCTTTCACATCACCCGATAGAACCGCCGCTTGGATAGAGGCACCCACAGCAACCGCTTCATCAGGGTTAACGTCTTTACGCGCTTCTTTCCCGAAAAAGTTTTTCACCTTTTCCTGGACCATCGGCATACGCGTTTGACCACCCACTAGGATGACATCATCAATTTCAGACACACTCAGGTCAGCATCCTTCAGAGCCACTTTCAATGGCGCCAAGGTGCGCTCAACCAAATCCTCTACCAATGACTCAAATTTAGCGCGAGTCAGCTTCACATTTAAATGCTTAGGACCGCCGGCATCGGCAGTAATATAGGGTAAATTCACATCCGTTTGCTGCGCACTGGATAGCTCGATCTTGGCCTTTTCAGCAGCCTCTTTTAAACGCTGCAGCGCCAACGGATCATTATGTAAATCAATACCTGTGTCTTTCTTGAACTCATTTGATAAAAAATCAATCAAGCGTAAATCAAAATCTTCACCACCGAGGAAAGTATCGCCATTGGTAGACAACACTTCAAACTGGTGCTCGCCATCAACTTCGGCAATCTCAATAATAGAGATATCAAAGGTACCACCACCCAAGTCATAAACAGCAACCGTGGAGTCACCACGCTGCTTGTCCATACCATAAGCTAGCGCCGCCGCCGTTGGCTCATTAATAATACGTTTCACATCAAGGCCAGCGATACGACCCGCATCCTTAGTCGCTTGACGCTGAGAGTCATTAAAATAGGCTGGCACAGTAATAACTGCCTCAGTAACCGACTCGCCCAAATAATCTTCCGCTGTTTTCTTCATTTTCTTCAAAACTTCAGCAGAAATTTGTGGCGGCGCCTTAGCATCACCTTTGGCTTCAACCCATGCATCGCCATTATCGGCCGCGACAATTGTATAAGGCACCATTTTGATATCTTTTTGCACAACATCATCGCTAAAACGACGACCAATTAAACGCTTAATAGCAAATAGCGTGTCATTCGGATTAGTGACCGCTTGGCGTTTAGCCGACTGCCCAACCAGCACTTCACCTTCATCAGCAAAGGCGACAATCGACGGCGTGGTGCGATCACCCTCAGCATTTTCAATAACTTTAGGCTTGTCACTTTCCATTACAGATACACACGAGTTAGTGGTACCCAAATCAATTCCGATTATTTTTCCCATGATCTTATTACTCCAAACTTAAATCTTGACGTCATCTAAAAAACTAAAACACACTTACCGTGTGGATTAATCACTAATATTGGTCTGCTTTTGTTGTTTTCAAGCTTTCCTAATAATTCCCGCTCTTTATCCAGCAGCTAAACTCACTCATCACCGCTTATGCGACAGCCTTAGCAACCATAACCATTGCTGGGCGCACTAAACGACCATTCAAGCTATAACCTTTCTGCAATACAGCAACCACCGTATTAGGCTCAACGTCAGCATTTTCTACCATCGACATTGCTTGATGCTGCTGGGGATCAAAGGGCTCACCCTCTGGATCAATTTGCGCAATATTGAATTTACTCAAAGTGGCAATAAAACCACTCAAAGTCATTTCCACACCCTCTCGCAACGCCTTGGAGGACTCATCTTCTGCATCAGCGGCTTGCAATGCGCGCTCCAAATTATCAACCACGGCCAACAACTCTGACGCCATCTTCTCCAACGCAAACTTGTGGGCGCTCTCCACATCACGTTCAGCGCGGCGGCGAATATTTTGCATCTCTGCATGGGCACGTAGCTCAGCCTCTTTGTTAGCTGCAGCTTGCGCCAACGCGGCTTCAAGCTCTAGCGCCAAATTCGGCTCCGCTTGCGACGCTTGTTCGCCACTCTCCGTCTGCTCATCCACACCTTGTTCCTGCTGATCAGCAACATCCTGTTCAGCGCTCACTGCGTCCTGCGTATTTTCCGCGGCGGCTTTATCTTTCGCCATAACCTATCAACCTCCAGACTAATATGTTCATACTTTGAGACCACCCAGATATCACTAAAGGTAATCGCATCTACACTCTGCCTGCTAATATGGGGTCGCCAAGTCATGATTCAAGACCTTACATAGGGAAAATTACTGCCACTGGAGACCTTTATCATGACACTGGTCATTTCCAGGGATTTACTTTATAACTATGACCTCACATTCACCCATTCAACTAAAAAGCCTATTACTATCACACCGTGCTAACTCACCTAAACATTAAAAATTTCGCCGTTGTACAAGCCCTCGCCATCGACTTCCAGCAAGGCTTATCCGTTATCACCGGCGAGACCGGCGCCGGTAAATCTATTGCTGTAGACGCACTAGGGTTAGTATTGGGCGACCGCGCCGATAACGGCATTATTCGTGACGGCACCGAGCGCGCAGAAATCAGTGCCAGCTTCGATATCAGCAGCAATCCACTGGCAGCTCAGTGGCTAGACGCTCAAGGACTGGAGAAAAGTGAGTGTATTTTAAGGCGCGTACTAAGCCGTACCGGGCCATCAAAGGCCTTCATCAACGGCTCCGCCGCCACACTGGGTCAGTTGCGCGAAATAGGTGAATCACTGATTGATATTCATAGCCAACACGAGCACCAATCGCTACTCAATAAAAGCATCCACCGCCGCCTAGTCGATGCCTTTGCCGGCGCTGGCACACTAGCCGAAACCGTGCACCAGCATTACCAACAGTGGCATCTTGCCAACGAAGAGTTATCGCAGCTTAAAGAGGCGCTACAGAGCCAAACCGAGCAACATCAATTACTGCGCTATCAACTTGAGGAGCTCGACGAGCTAGGCTTACAGCCACGGGAATTAGAACAACTCGAAGCAGAGCAGCAGCGCCTTGCTAGCGCCGGCAATATTCTCGCCAGCGGCCAACAGATTCTCTCCCTCACTGAATCCGGCGACACCAATAACTGTAGCAGTCTGATCAACCAAGCCATTCGTCTCGGCGATAATATCAACGACGAAAGCCCTGAACTGACCAATTGCCGTGAGTTATTGCAAAACGCTCAAATACAAATCACCGAAGCCATCAGCAGTCTTAATCACTATCTATCACAGGTCAGCATTGACCCGCAACGGCAAGAAATCGTAGAACAACGCCTTAGCAATATTTATCAAATTGCTCGAAAGCATCAGATCCAACCTGCTGAAATTGATCTCACACACAACAAAATTAAAAGTGCTTTTGTGCAAATAGACGGTATAGATGACCGTATTGCCGAACTGAGCGAAGCGGTAAAAGAATGCCACCAAAGCTACCTAAGCAACGCCGGCCAGCTCAGCAAAGCGCGCCTGACCGCTAGTCGAACATTTGACCAACAAATCGCCACACACCTGCAAACATTAGGCATGGAAGGCTGCCACTTTATCACCCAGCTCAGCCCATTAGAAAACACCACTATTTCTGCCCACGGCATGGAAAGCATTGAATTCTTGGTAAGCACCAATCCAGGCCAGTCGCCACGGCCACTGAGTAAAGTAGCCTCAGGCGGCGAACTATCGCGTATCAGTCTAGCTATTCAGGTTATCTCAGCACAGGCCTCAGCCATACCGGTACTGATATTTGATGAAGTGGATGTTGGTATTGGCGGCGGTACTGCCGAAGTCGTAGGGCGGATGCTGCGCCAGCTAGGTAACGCTGGCCAAGTTATTTGTGTTAGCCACCAACCCCAAGTCGCCGCACAGGCACACCAGCATTTGTCAGCCAGCAAAAACATAAATGACGGACAAACAGACTCACAAATGGTGGTGCTGGAGGAGCAAGAAAAAATCGCAGAAATCGCGCGTATGTTGGGCGGGGTTAAACTAACAGAGCAAACATTAGCCCATGCCAGAGAAATGCTACTTGGGGCAGGCTAGGAGCCCTCCGAACTAGCGGAAACCTACTGCTACAAAGGCCTCCAATAACAGCTATTTTTTGCAAGCAGGACAAAAACCATAAATATAATGGCTGTGCTCAGTCACCTCAAAGCCCTTTGCTTCAGCAATATCATGCTGGCGCTGCTCAATCATTTCATCAAAGAACTCTTCCACCACACCACATTTGACACACACGATATGATCATGATGCTCAAGCTCGTTACGGGTCAGCTCAAAGACAGAACGACCACCCTCAAAATGATGACGATTAACCAATCCGGCTGTTTCAAACTGAGTTAACACGCGATATACCGTAGCCAAACCAACATCATCGCCACTTTCCAGCAACATTTTATACACATCTTCAGCCGCCAAATGGCGAATTTCACTCTGCTCCAGCAACTGCAGAATTTTAAGCCTAGGCATAGTAACTTTTAGACCAGCAGCTCGTAACTCTTGATTTTCGTCAGACATAATTACAAACTACTCCTTCATCCTAAAGTGGGCTATTATGCGCCCTCTGTCCCATGAGTGGAACCAATTACCGTGAATTACCTTATCAAGCCCGCCATAAAACTAAATATCGCACTGCTAACCATCGCACTACTGGCCGGTAGCGGCTGCAGTTACTTCCCTGGCGCCTATAAAATCGACATCCAACAGGGCAACGCCATCAGCCAGGAGATGATTGACCAACTTCGCCCAGGCATGACCAAGCGTCAGGTCCAATACGTCATGGGCACACCACTGATCAAAGACACCTTCAATCAGTCACGCTGGGACTATGTTTACAGCCTACAACCAGGCGGAGAGTCACGCCAACAGGAAAGTATCAGTCTGTTCTTTGAAGATGGTTTACTCAGCCATTTCAATGGCGACTTTATCCCCAACAAAGCGGCCATAAACGAAGCCCCTTAAGCCGAAAAACACGCTAGGCAAAACGACTCTCTTTTCAACAAAGGGCTCTTAATTAGCTACAGGCCCTTAATTGCCTGAAAGCTCTTTATCCGCTGAAGGCTTTTCTCCTGTTAGAGGCCCTTCACCCCCTAACGACTGTTTAGCCACAGCCGACGCTTTAGTTACCGGCGCTGCTTTCTCTCGTTTGGCTTTTTCAGCACGCTTTACTCGGGAGGCTTTTGGGTCTATCAGCAATGGCCGATAGATTTCCACTCGATCACCCGCCTTCAGTACTTCGGTTTTAGGGTCACGAACCGCTTTACCAAACACTCCCATTTTGTCGCTATCAAGATCAATTTGAGGGAACCTTTGCACAATGCCAGACTGCCGCACCGCATCGTAAACAGTCACTCCTTGGGCTGCCTTAACAACAATAATTGCCTGCCTATCGGGCAGCGCATAGGCCACCTCAACTGTAATCAATTTATCCTGCACCATAAATCTCGTCAGCTCGCTTACAAAATGCGGCAACCATGGTGTTAGCCGCTTCATTAAAAACCGGCCCCAGCATCATCGCCATAAGTTGACCGGAAAATTCAAAATCGAGTTGCAACTCTACCTTACAGGCCTCGGCATTCAAAGCGGTGAAAACCCAGCCCCCCGCCAGCTGCTGAAAAGGCCCATCGACTAAGGTCATATCAACGGTTTGATTTTCAAGCAATCGGTTACAGGTGGTAAATGTTTTCTTAACGCCGGCTTTTGCCACATCCAGGCTTGCCACTATCTCTTGCTCACCACAGCTAATAATCCGCGCTCCGCTACACCAAGGCAAAAATTTTGGATAGGACTCAATATCATTAACCAACCGATACATCTGCTCGGCAGAATGCATCACTAACGCATGGCGATGCACACTAGTCACCCTAAAAAACGCTCGTATAGCGGCGCCACAAAAACAATAAAAACGGCTAACGGCGCGATAAACCGTAACACAAAACGCCACAACTCATAGCGCCTCACACCCTTTAACGCTAACTCTCCAGCCACTCGGCTTTGCGGCAACACCCAACCAACATACAGGGCAATAAGAAAACCCGACAGGGGCAACATAATATTAGCTGTCAAAAAATCCAGCCCATTAAAGAAATCGAAGCCAGCGAATTTAATGTCAGCACCAATATTAAAGGAAAACACCGTACCTAAACCGACTAACCAAGCCAAAAAACATAATCCCGCCGCTGCCACCCCACGACGAACCGCAAAGCGTTCCACCACCCATGCCACCGCCGGTTCAATCAACGAAATCGCTGAACTCCACGCGGCAAAAGCAACCAACACAAAAAACAATACCCCAAATAACTGACCAAATTCCATATTACCAAAGGCATGCGGCAGGGTAATAAACATCAAACCCGGCCCCGCAGCAGGTGCCAAACCATTACTAAAGACAATAGGGAAAATAGCAAGACCCGCAACCAGCGCCACCACTGTATCCAAGGCGGCCACTGTCATAACCGTACTACCTATGGAGGCGCTCTTAGGCATATAGGCGCCATAAACCATGATCGCCCCCATTCCCAAGCTCAGGGTAAAAAAGGCGTGCCCCAAAGCGGTCAGCGCAGCACTCCAACTCATCTTCGAAAAATCAACACTAAACAAGAAGTCGACACCACGAAAAAAGCTATCGGTGCTCAACGCATAACCCACTAGCAGTATCAGTAACACAAACAGCACCGGCATTAACAACCGCACCGCCTTTTCCAGGCCGCGAATCACGCCCCGTGCCACCACCACAGCAACCAACAAAATAAAGAACGTATGCCAAAATAACAACTGGACAGGATTGGCCAGCATGGCATCAAACACATTAGCCACTGCGTCACCGCTTTTAGCGCTAAAACCACCACTACTCATTTCAAAAATATAATTAAGCGACCACCCTGCAATGACGCTGTAGTAGGTCAAAATCAAAAAGCCCGCCAGCGCACCCATCCAGCCAAGTAATTGCCATAGTTTGTGTGCGCCGGTATTGCGCACCAACGCCCTCATCGTGGAGATAGGACTTTGCCGGCCCTGCCGCCCAAGCAATACCTCCGCCATCATAATGGGAATACCCACCATCGCGATGCAAAAAAGATACACCAAAACAAAAGCACCACCGCCGTTTTCACCAGTGATATAGGGGAATTTCCAGATATTACCCAAACCAACAGCCGAGCCGGTTGCCGCTAAAATAAAAGTCCAGCGACTAGCCCACACACCGTGTATAGATTTTTTTTGCTCCACCATAGATGCCCTTACCTAAAAAATACGCCAACCCGCTTCATTACTTTCTCCCTCGAGATAAGCCGAAAAGCGATCAATTTTTCTCACCATCGCCTTATCCCGAGCGGATAACTTATCGCAACCCGCATAGTATTTATAGAAAGCTAAACGCTGCGTACGCCGCAATCGTTTACGCCCCAGCTTATCCAAACAGGCCAAATCCTTTAAGCGGGCACGACGAAATAACAGTGCCGGCAAACGCTTACCAGAAGGACAGTCAAAAAAGAACACCTGCGGCTGGTCCCCCGCGCCCACCAAAATATTGCGCCACTTTAAATCCAAGTGCATAAACTGCTGATCATGCAGGCGCTTGGTATAACAGGCGACCTGTTGCGCCACATGACAGAACCAATCGCGTCGATCAAAAAACGCTCCCGCCTGTTGATTAATGGTCGCCAAATCCTCAGCGTTGGGCAGCTCTTCGGTAATCAACGCACCGCGGAAAACGCCAGCTCGCAAATCCTCACCCCAAGCAGCAAGACATGGCACAGGGATGCCTAGCGAATCAAAAAACTGTAAATTTTCCCACTCAGACCGTACTCTGCTGCGAATAATACAGCCAAAGCCCCTCGCTCTCGGCTTAAAATAGCGCTTTACGTAGAAATTTTTCCCACTTATAGAAACTTTCACCACTTCGCTAATTTTGTCTTTGGTGACAGGCTCGCCCTGCAACTCAAAAACTGCCTCCAGAGAACCACAGCGCCGCGCAAACTCACTGTCTTTATATGCCTGAGCAATCTGCCACGCGTTTCTCAAAAGATTCCCCATTGCATCACTAAGTTAGCCACTGTTTCAGCGCATAAGTATAGCGGTTATCAGCAGGCAACAACCAGCACAGGATAATCAAAAGCAGGCTTTGCGCCTACGACTGACAATCCAGCACACTTCAGCAGTGACTTATTCGCGGGTTCGCTTATAATGCGCGCCATGGCCAAAAAGAAAAAAACCTCCCCCGGATCAATTGCCCAGAATAAAAAGGCGCGTCACGACTACCATATTGAGCAGTCCTTCGAAGCAGGACTGGTACTGACAGGTTGGGAAGTCAAAAGCCTGCGCGAAGGAAAAGTACAAATCACTGAAAGCTACGTGCTATTCAAAGACGGCGAAGCTTGGCTGTTTGGCGCACAAATTAGCCCTTTGAAAACCGCTTGCACCCATGTGGTCGCAGAGCCAACACGCACACGTAAACTACTGCTACACAAACGCGAACTCAGCAAACTATTTACCGCCATCCAGCAAGAGGGTAAAGCCTGTGTAGCTCTTGCTCTGTATTGGAAAGGTAATCGCATTAAATGCGAAGTCGCTATCGCCACGGGTAAAAAGCAACACGACAAACGCGCCTCGGAAAAAGAACGTGACTGGAACCGAGAGAAGCAGCGCGTAGTACGCCACAACAACTAGCCTTTATTTGTTATGGGGCCACCTGCAAAAAAATTAATCCCCCAAACTCCTAGCCGGTGGGCTATAATAGCCAGGCTCATCACAAATTCAAGACCTGCCTTTTATTGTTAATTGCAGGTTACCCAACCAGACCAAACCGAATACTCGGCTATCTTTGCAAAGGTTTTGGGGGCGATTTTGGATTCGACGTGGGTTACAAAACTCTTTGGTGCATGTCGAGATGGCAGCGAATCTCGTTAATCAAAAGCTGTAAACTTTTAGTTGCCAACGATGACAACTACGCTCTAGCCGCTTAAACCCGGTTAGCGGTCGCTAGCAAGGTGCCCATACCGCGTTACTGACCGTCATATAGAATGGGATCGTAGCAAAGCATGCCTGAGGCAGCGCTACTAAACTTTTATCAGGATCGTGTTAATCGTCTTGCCCGCCGGGCTGATTAACATTAAATTAAATGGCGGATCTAAGCATGTAGAGCCTCGAGCAGCGGACTGACGGACGCGGGTTCAAATCCCGCCGCCTCCACCAATTAAAAAAGGCGAACTGATTTTTCAGTTCGCCTTTTTTATTACTCGTTTCACCGCCTCACTAACCGCCAACTAAGAACACCAGCAACCGCACTCCCAGAGCTTACAAGGGGCTAGCAGGCGTCGACTGGCAGGCAGCGGTAACCAAATCGGTCATCAAATCTATAGCACCTATGTGCGGTAAAACACTGACCGTTTTATCCGGCCATTTAGCCATTGCCGCTACAACTTCCTCGGGCAAGTCGACACTCACATGTTTACCCGAAGCAAGAAAATACGGCAGCACTGTCAGCTCACTCGCACCGGATTCAAAAATCGCATCAACGGCCACATCTATGGTCGGAGAAGCGAACTCCAGAAAAGCCACCTCCACCGCATCGATATCCGCCGGCAAGGACAAAGCGATTTTTTTGACTAACAGTCTCACCTCATCATTTGACGCCTGCTTGCGACTACCGTGCGCCACCATCAATAAACTTTTCATCTATCCACCTGATTATTTTGGCGCCCTTCATGACTATTCATCGGGCACCACATACTCGCCATTGTTATCGTCAAAGTGCTGATCAACAAAAATAATAGCTGTTTGATCAAACCCTAGCGCCGCCACTGCTGCTAAAAAATGCTGCTTTAATTTATCACCAACCTGAGGCGACCTTGATAACAGCCACAGATAGGATTTATTACTGCTAGTGACAAAGGCATACTGATAATTTTTATCGAGTTCAAAAATGACATAAGAACCATAAAAAGGCCCAAAAAAAGAAACCTTTAAGTGCGCAAGCTGCGGATCATCGACAAAAAAAGCCTTAGCATGCGCTTCATCCCATTGCCGTGATTGGCTATCAAAGCCTCGGTTAATAACATTAATACCTCCATCATCCCTAAGCGAATATTCAGCACTCACCCGCTCCATGCCACGTTCAAAGGAATGGTCCAGCCTAGCAATTTCATACCATTTACCCAAATAACGTGTCTTATCAAAGCCACCCACCGGCTCAATGCCCTCAGGAACACCAACACAACCAGTAACAGCAAAAATCAAAACACACAAAAAATAACGCATCAATCAACCCCCTCAGTGTTAGTACTGTTCTTTAGCAACTGCGCCAACGCTAAATCTAAATGGGGAAAGGAAAACTTAAACTGGCGGCTCAATAATTTTTTGGGCTTCACTTTTTGTGAGTCTAGCAGCAAGCAGGAGGCTTCACCCAACACTATTTGTAGCGCTTTTTTGGGCACCGGTAGAATAGCAAAACGACTCAGAGCGGCCGCCAACATAGCGGTGAAGGTTTGATTAGTAACCGGGGCAGGGGCGACCATATTAAATGCACCACGGGCATCTTTATCGACCAACAAAAGGGCCATCGCATCGATCATGTCCTGATAATGAATCCACGACATATAGTGTTTTCCATTACCCACTTGGCCACCTAAAAAACATTTAAACGGCAATAGCATCTTTGCTAACGCGCCACCGTCAGGATCTAGAACAATGCCGGTCCTCAGGCAAACCACGCGCGTTTTTTTCTCGGCCCTATGAGCAATAGATTCCCATTGCTGACATAACTGAACGGTAAAGCTTGATGAGCCGACCTCGCTATCCTCGGTGATCACTGCCTCACCTTGATCGCCATAAACACCAATGGCTGAGCCACTTAAAAAAACCGCTGGCGGTGCCGCACTCCGCTCAAAAAGCGTCACTAATTGTCCAGTTATTTGCCAGCGACTTTGACAAATAATCGCTTTTTGTTGATCTGTCCAGCGGCCACCTATAATTGGCTCCCCTGCCAAATTAATCACCGCATCAAAGTCATCAAGGTTATTAAGTTCAGATAAACTAGCGATGCTTGAAACTGCCGCTGGCAAACACTTCGCCGCCTGCTCAGGATGTCTGGTCAGCACGGCAAATTGGTGCTCTGTAAACCGCTTAATAAAACGTCTGCCAATAAGCCCCGTACCACCTGTCATTAATATTTTCATGTTAATCACACCTCAATCAGCGCTCACCACTGATGTTTGATTTAAAAGAAAAGCAATGCAACGATCTAAGTCTGGAAAAACTTGTTGGCCATTATTAAGGTTCGCCAGTGCGCCTGCGGTACCACAAAACAGTATATTATTTCGCGCCGCCAAGGCCGCAGCGACAACTTCCACCTCAGTCTCACGCCACAGGCCATCCTGGTAGAAAACCGTAGTCGCCTCATCAAGCTGGGCTGACATTGCCGCCCCCGCCACCACGCTAAAAGTACGATTCATGAGTTGCACAGAGTAGTTAGCATCTGCCAGCTCCATCGCCACTATCGATAAACGCCAAAGCGGTGTGTTTTCACCACTCATCAGCACCAAAGGTGAACGACCTTTTTTCGCTTCTTTGCTATTTAAACGCAGCACCGCATAACGAATCAGTTCGCTTTCGGCAAACAAATAAGCTGCCTTACTGGTATCAAATTGCGCTAATAATTCTAAGCAGGGCTCAATCAATCGCTCGCGACAAACACGTGGCGGGTAATTCAAAAAGAATTCATCAATCAAGTGCTCGACTCGACTGGACGAGAAATCACGTACCGCCTCAACAAACCGCTGAGTAGCGTCAAACCAATCACCTGAATCATCAGGAATTTCAATTAACTCGCCTTCATCAAGCAGTGCTTTGACCTTCCCCAGTGGCACACCACGGGCAACAAAAGCAAGGATTCGCTCGACCGTTGCAACATCATCACCCGAATAGAGCCGGTGGCCTTTACTGGTTCTTGCCGGACTGAGTAATCCGTAGCGGCGCTCCCAAGCCCTAATCGTCACGGTGTTGACCTTAGTACGCATACTCAATTCACGAATAGGAAACAAAGATACGCCAGCTTTACTTTCTTTTTCATCCATCGCTAATAGGTTCTCCAAGACACTGATAAGTGACATTTACTTATACAAAAAATAATATTGTACAGCTTTAAAATTGTACAGTATTATTTTTTGTATAGCTTTTACCGAGACCACTATGAACCCAGCAAACAAACATCAAACAACCGTAGACGTCGCCATTATAGGTGCCGGTACCGCGGGCTGCTTTACTGCCCAACAACTTTCCTCGGCAGGTTTCGATTGCTGTGTGGTGGAAAAAAGCCGCGGTCCTGGCGGTCGTTGCAGCAGCCGCCGTATCGCTAAAGATTACAAAATTGACCTCGGCGCTCCCGGTTTTCTCTCATCTGACGGTCAAAACCCAGAACTACAAAAGAAAATTATTCAGTGGCAACAATGCGGCCACCTCATTAACTGGACATTTAAGAGCAGCAGTTTTAATCAACAATCAATCAGCACTACCCGTCACGCCTTCAATGCCAGCCCATCGCTAAATGCATGGCATCGCCATTTAATTGCTGACACAGCTTGCCTTACCCAATCCCGAGTACATCATCTGGAGCGTAAAAAGGATTATTGGCAACTAAGAGGTGAATCTGGTCAACTCATACTGACCGCAGCGACGGTTATCGTAAGCGCACCAGTAGAACAAGCGCTCACACTGCTAAAAAAACACCCGCTAGTATCGCCCGTTATCGATATCCCCTCACAACTGAGCCTACCCCAATATACCTGCGTGATCGCCGTTGCAGAGCCGTTACAGGCACTCGCTGACGTCTATCAAGGTGAGCACCCGGTGCTGACAAAAGCAATACGGGAAAATAGCAAGCCGGGACGCCAGAGGCCTTTTGAAGACAACTGGCCAGAAATCTGGACTCTTCACAGCAGTCATTCATGGGCTCTACAGCAAGACCATAAAGCCGCCGTAGAATGTGCCCCTGAAATGCAGCGCGCTTTCTGCAAACTCTTTAATGTAACGCCAGCAAATAAAATACTCACTACCCACTACTGGCGACTTGCTGGACATCAAAACTTAAATCACTCAATACCCTCTGCAACACCCTATTTGTGGGATGACACATTACAACTGGGTTGCTGCGGTGACTGGCTAGCGGGGGGCGGCATTTATGGCGCACTCATCAGCAGCCAAAGCCTATGCAAACAACTAACACGTTCTCAAAAGCATTAGGCGGAAATTATGACTATACAAACCATTATCACTACTGACGCAGCGCGGGGTATAAACCTTGGGGAGCCACTAACATCGGCGCCAATAAATATAGGCTTAAGTGCTTGTTTAGCCGGGCATGAGGTGCGCTATAACGGCGGCCATACAAAATCAAAACTATGCCTCAACCAGTTAAACGAGCACTTTACCTTTAAAACCTTTTGCCCAGAGGTCGCGGCAGGGTTTGGCACCCCCAGACCGACAATGCGTTTAACCGGCACACCTGAAAAACCAAAACTCACCTTTAGTAATGACGAAGACACTGATTTAACGGCCCAATTGACGGCGGGCTTTAAAGATAAGCTACCAGAGTTCGGTGACCTTGATGGTTACATTTTGATGAAAAACTCGCCAAGTTGCGGCCTTGAAAGAATCAAAGTCTATCAAGCCAACGGTTACCCACATAACACCCGTGCTGCCGGGCTATTTGCCAGCGCGCTAAAGAAACGATACCCGCTAATGCCCGTCGAAGAAGAGGGTCGGCTGCACGACACAAAAATCTTTGAGAACTTTGTATTACGGGTCTACGCCTACCACAATTTTCGCACCGAGGTGATAGCCAAACCAACCCTGCATAGCCTTATTGTCTTCCATAGCAGCTATAAATACATCCTAATGGCACATCATCAGCTCACTTACAAAAAGCTCGGCCGCATGTTAGGAGAACCTAAAAAAATAATGTTTGATGATCTCTTAATCGAATACTTTCAGCTGTTTATGCAGGCACTTGCCAAACCTGCCAGCAAAAAAAATCACAGCAATACCATGCTGCACATACTCGGCTATCTAAAAACATCAGTGCCCTCAGCAGCAAGACAACATATCCTGGAGGTTATCAAAAAATATAACCAAGGCGCGCTACCTTTAGTAACACCCTTGACCTTGCTGAAGCATTACTTGGATCAATACGGCTCCAGTTACATTCGCCAACAGCGATACCTCAGCCCCTACCCGGAATCACTCGGCTTAGCTAATAATTTGTAAAGTATGCATACAATGACAAAAGATCTGAGCATCCATTGGTTTCGCCAAGACCTACGTTTAGCGGACAATCCAGCGTTAACTGCCGCAGCCTTACGTGGCAACATACTGCCAATTTATATTCTAGATGACATCAACGCCAAGCCATTTTCATTAGGTGAAGCGAGCCGCTGGTGGTTACACCATTCACTTACGGCATTGAACAAAACGCTAAACGGTAACCTGAAGCTATACCAAGGCGACGCAAAAAAAATTATTGTCGATTTGTGCCAGCGCTTTAACGTCCATACAGTCTGCTGGAACCGCTGCTACGAACCCTGGCGCATTGCTAGAGACAAGAAAATAAAAAGTCAGCTAAAGGCTCTGGGGGTGAATGTCGAAACCTTTAATGGCTCATTACTACAGGAGCCTTGGACTATTCACAAGAAGGATGGCGAACCCTATAAAATCTTTACCCCTTATTATCGACAAGCCTGCGCCTCAGCCTCCCTAGAACCACCCTTAGCCACACCAAAAATAGTCACTTCACCCATCGATGACAACCACGCGCTAAACCTACAGGCGCTTAACTTAAAGACAAAAAAACGCTGGCATCAGCGCATAGAAAAGGAGTGACTGCCAAGTGAAGCCGGCGCGCACGCGGCGCTGCAGCATTTTTTTAGCCGCGCGATTACCCACTATAAAATTGGCCGAGATTTTCCTAGCAAAAATAGCGCATCGAAATTATCCCCGCATTTACATTTTGGTGAGATTTCGCCTCGGCAAGTGTGGCAACAAATGACGACCGTTGCCGAGGATAACAACAGCGAACATTTTAAAAAAGAACTGAGCTGGCGAGATTTCTCCTATTACCTACTGTTTCACTGCCCTAAATTACCCACCGATAATTTAAAGCCCGCCTTCGACCATTTCCCTTGGCAACACAAGCAACAATGGTTAGAGCGCTGGCAACAGGGTCAAACAGGCTACCCATTCGTTGATGCAGGAATGCGTGAATTATGGCAAACCGGATTTATGCACAACCGAGTACGCATGATCACCGCATCCTTTTTAGTTAAAAATTTATTAATCCACTGGCACCATGGCGCCGATTGGTTTTGGGATTGTTTGGTCGATGCAGATCTAGCAAGCAACAGCGCCAGCTGGCAATGGGTTGCCGGCTGCGGGACTGATGCCGCACCTTACTTCAGAATATTTAATCCCGTAACTCAGGGCGAAAAATTTGATGCTGATGGCGAATATACTCGGCACTTTATACCGGAATTAGAAAACCTACCGGATAAATACTTATTCCGCCCATGGGATGCGCCCGAAGAGGTATTAAAAAAAGCCGGTATCACCCTCGGTAAAGATTACCCATTACCAATCGTCAACATTAAAACGTCGAGACAAAAGGCTTTAGATGCCTTCCAATGCCTAAAGCAACCTTCACAAATGCCTACAAACTAAGGCTCAACAAAAAAAGGGCCGTTCAATGGAGCCCTTTGACCCTAACGCCGAACAATAAAAATCAGCCTTGATGCGTCACTAGTGTTAGCTAGAGATTGCCGCAGCACCAACTTTTACGAGGTCATTATCCTGCGACATACGTTGGTATGCCGCAAATTGATACTTAGGCGCGAGCGAGTAACGATGGGCTATTTTAACAGAGCAATAGCGTTACTAACCTGAACCGCATAATCAGGATCTGCTTTAGCGAACTGCGCCAAAATACGCTCCTGCACTGAGCCAGTCGCATGCACCAATCCTTCGGCGATATTCATAGCTAACTGGGACTGCTGCGATTGATTCATCAATCGGAATAAATCCCCCGCCTGACTATAATGATCATCTGCGCTAGTATCGTAACGATTAAGCCACGAATTCTCCTCCACTGGCATAGGTGGCTCAGCATAACTCAGCGACGAAAGAGAAATGAGGGAAAAAGGTCTTAATTGAGGCGGGAAATGCAGGTAATAGCAAGCTACAAGGTGAATGGAGCTTGCTCCAGAGAGGGTGCCCTGGGGTATTGGCAAGTTTTCCAACGAAAAGTAAGGTCTTTTTAGCCATTTCGTCTCGGTGATTGAGTTATGCTGAGGTCTCTTACAAACAATAAAGCGCAGAATATGGATGTTCTAAGCCGGATTTTTTTGGTCTTATTGCAGACATTCTCGCTTAATGGATTACGCCAGGCAAAGAAGGTGGAGGCTTTATTGTGACCACCCTTTTTAGTCATTACAAATCCCCTATCGCTATCTGTCTTTTCGATCCAACGCTAGAAAACTGTAATCGTAGCGATTAGGCCCTTCCGCTTTATAATCTTCGCGGGCCACTTCCTGCCAAAGCTGCTTATCAACCACAGGGAAAAAAGCATCGCCCTCAACTTCAGCATGCACCTCAGTCAAATAAAGTCGGTCAGCATCGGCTAGCGCCAAATCATAAATTTGCGCACCACCCATGACAATCACCTCCTCAGCACCGTCAATTAGGCAAACACTCTCCGCCAAGGTAATAGCCTCAGATAGTGAATGTACCACCTTGCAGCCATCTGCCTGAAAATCAGCATCACGAGTAATCACAATATTACAGCGTCCAGGTAACGGCTTGCCAATCGACTCATGGGTTTTACGCCCCATGATAACCGGCTTACCCATGGTTACGGCTTTGAAGTATTTTAGGTCATTGGGTAGATACCACGGTAGACCATTATTAATACCGATTACCCGGTTTTGCGCCATGGCAACAATAAGAGCCAATTTCACTTTACAGAATCCTTAAGGTTGAAGAATTAACAATGCCCCATAATTATAACAAAGGGCATAACAAACAGGCATAACAAAAGGGCGTTACTGCAAACAGGCCAAGGGGCTATTCTGTAAGCCCAAAGCGCTATTCAATCAACTCCCTAACTGGTTTAAACCGCTATGGGTGCTTTAATCGCCGGGTATGGATCATAACCAACGATTTCAAAATCCTCATAGCAATAATCAAAAATAGAATTCGGTTGGCGCTTAATAGTCAACTGTGGCAACGCCCTCGGTTGACGCCGCAATTGCTCAGGCACAATGTCGTCCGTCAGATGATTCAAGTAGAGGTGACAATCCCCAAAGGTGTGCACAAACTCGCCCACCTCTAAATTAGTTTGCTGTGCCAACATATGAGTAAGAATCGCATAGGATGCGATATTAAAGGGCACACCCAAAAAAAGATCAGCTGAGCGCTGATATAACTGGCAGGATAATTTTCCCTTAGCGACATAAAACTGGAACAGCGAATGGCAGGGCGGCAGGGCCATCTCATCGGCAACACCCGGATTATAAGCAACCACTAACAAACGGCGGCTATCCGGATTGTTTTTAATATTATCAACCAAGTTGCTGATTTGATCCACGGTGCCGCCATCGGGCTTGCGCCAGGAGCGCCATTGTTCACCATAAACCGGCCCAAGGTTTCCCTCTTCATCGGCCCATTCATCCCAAATGGTAACGCTATTTTTCTGCAGATAACCAATATTGGTGTCGCCCTGTAAAAACCACAGAAGCTCATGGATAATCGATTTTAGATGACAGGCTTTCGTGGTGACCAATGGGAAGCCGGCCGCCAGATCAAAACGTAACTGCCGCCCAAACACCGACCGCGTGCCAGTGCCGGTGCGATCACTTTTATCGACACCGTTATCAAGCACATCCTGCATTAGATCAAGGTACTGCTGCATAGTGTATTCTCACGGAACTTAAATAACGACAGTGATTGCGCCGTTAACAAAGACCCGTTGTTGTTTTATTTGACGCTGCCGCACGCCGATGACCAAAGACAAATAACGCCAAGCCGCCGAAAATCATTGGCAACGACAACAACTGCCCCATCGTCAGCCAGTCCAGAGCGACAAAATTAAGATGCGCATCAGGTTGGCGGAAAAACTCCACCACAAAGCGGAACAACCCATAGAAAATTAAAAATAAAGCGGACACGGTCATGGTCGGCCTAGGCCTACCGGCAGCTGATATTGACGAATAACACCAGAGGATAACAAACAACAGCACACCCTCCAGCATAAATTGATACAACTGCGAAGGATGCCTAGGCAACACCCCTGCCCCCGGAAACACCATGGCCCAAGGCACATCACTGACACGCCCCCACAATTCGGCACCGATAAAATTACCCAACCGCCCAGCACCCAGACCGATAGGCACCAGTGGCGCAACAAAATCCATCATTGGGAAAAAACCAATTTTCAGCTTACGAGCATACAGGTACAGCGCGCCAGTAACACCGATCAGGCCACCATGAAAAGACATGCCGCCATCCCATACCTTAAACAACCACAGCGGATCCTGCAGAAAATAATTAAAGTGGTAAAAAAGTACATAGCCGGCGCGACCACCAAGAACCACACCCAATGCACCATAAAAAATCAAATCTGAAATTTGTTCTGGCCGCAGGGGTGAACTCGGTTCAACCGCGCGGCGCTTTCCCAACCACCAAGCAACGGCAAAACCTAGTAGATACATCACGCCATACCAATGTACCTGCACAGGCCCTAAGGAAAGCGCCACCGGATCAATATCAGGGTAGCTCAACACGTTATAACCTCCACAGCAAGCAAGCTAATATGGCTGGAGTCAATGAAAATATACGACAATTAAAGACCCGTCTCCATGTGCTCAATTCCTAGCTTTTTAAGGGCCGCATCAAGATGCTGCTCAACCAGTGGGGCACTATCAATAACCATCACCTCTGCTAACAATTGTTGCGCCTGTTGCAAGGTGACATGACGCACCGCCGACTTAACCGGCAAAATATTAGACGCACTCATGGAAAGTTCATCGTAGCCCATCGCCATTAACAGCAAAGCACCACTTGGGTCACCCGCTAATTCGCCACAAACACTGACTGGCTTATTCTCCAAATGCACCTCATTGACCACCACCCTCAACGCTTTAAGCACTGCGGGGTGATAGGAGTGATAAAGGTCTGCCACAAAACTGTTGTTACGGTCGACAGCCAACAAATACTGCGTTAAATCGTTACTACCCACGGAAACAAAATCAACCCGTTTGGCTAATTCTCGCGCCTGATAAACCGCCGCCGGCACCTCAATCATTACGCCCACAGCCGGCATATTGACCGTATAACCTTCTTCACGAATCTCATCGTAAGCCTGACGAATATAGTTCAAGGCCTCATCGACCTCTGTGACACTCGTAATCATCGGCAGCATAATTCGCAGATTATCCAAACCCTCACTGGCCTTTAACATCGCACGTATTTGCACCAGAAAAATTTCCGGGTGATCCAACGTAATACGAATACCACGCCAGCCCAAAAAAGGATTGTCTTCATCAATAGGGAAGTAGGGTAATTCTTTATCCCCACCCACATCCAGAGTTCGCATAGTGACGGGGTTCGGCGCAAAAGCCTGCAAATGCAAGCGATAGGTTTCCTGTTGCTGTTTTTCGCTGGGGAAACGGTCCGTCATCATAAAGGGTACTTCAGTACGGTATAGCCCCACCCCTTCGGCACCGCGTTGTATAGAGCGAGCGACATCCGATAGCAGACCCGTATTAACACACAATGGAATACGGTGTTTATCAAGCGTTTCAGCAGGCAACTCACTGAGCGCTTCCAAACCATGCACCATGGCCTTTTCTTCGGCAAGCACCTCATTAAATCGAGCGCGTAATTCCGCAGAAGGGTTGGGGAAAACTTTACCTTGGTAGCCATCAATAATAACTTCCAGCCCTTCGAGCTGCCGATAGGGGATATCAGAGGCGCCCACCACCGTAGGTATTTCCATCGCCCGAGCCAAAATTGCCACATGGGAATTTTTAGAACCTCGCTGGCTAATTAATCCCACCAGTTTATCGCGTGGCACCTCGCTTAAATTAGCCGGCGTTAACTCTTCGCCCACCAATACCACTTGATCAGGAAATTCACGCTGCTCCTGCTGAAGGTCCTGTAAATAAGATAGAATACGACGCCCCAGATCACGAATATCTGACGCCCGCTCACGCAGGTACGGGTCATCCATCATTTCAAAGACCTGCACGTGTGCATGAATCACTTCTCGTAACGACCCTTGTACCCACTGGCCGCTACGGATTTTATTAATCACTTCGCCACCCAAGGCGTTGTCATTAAGTATATTCAAATACACATCAAACAGGCCACGCTCCTCAACGCCCAGTTTCGATGAAAACTTAGCGCTAGCGCGCTCAATATCGAGCTTAACTTTCTCCACCGCTGAGCGAAATAATGCAATGTCTTCTTCAATATCAGCCACGACCCGATCAGGTACCGCGTCCAAATCAGCCAGAGGGAAAACTACTACGGCGGTCCCCACCGCCACACCAGGCGCGCCCGCAGCACCATCAAAATGCACGGGGGTCTTGCTACCCCGTTGAAAAATCTCAGAAACAGCACCGGTTGCTTTAGCATGCGCCAACACTACCGCCAGCTGCGAGGCCAGCGTGATCATAAACGCTTCAATTTCTTCATCAAAGCGGCGGCGCTCCATCGTTTGCACCAGCAACACACCCAAGACATTGCGATGGTGCACAATAGGCACACCTAAAAAGGAACTATAGGCTTCCTCTCCGGTTTCCGGAAAGTATTGGAAGTTTTTATGCTCAGCAGCGTATTCAAGGTTCAATGGCTCCGCCCGCGAACACACCTGCCCCACCAGCCCCTCAGAGGTTTTTAAGCTGACATTATCAATTGCATCAAGGTTGAGACCGTCCACCGCGCGCAGGACCAGCCTGTCTCGTTCAGAATCAAGTAAATAAATCGCACAGGCGCTAGTACTCAAGGAATCCTGGACACGCTTAACCACCACGCCCAGTGCGCTTTTGAGGTCTTTGGCTGCGTCAACTTCCTGAACAATACTGCGTAATACGCCTAACATCGACTTTTCCTTTCCAATCCTTCTTTATCGCTTAATTTGTTTTATTCACCAAGTGTAACATTGGCGCTAACTCGCTCAACGCGCGACGATAAACATCCCGTTTAAATAACACCACTTGGCTGACCGGATACCAATAACTGGTCCACAGCCAATCGTCAAACTCAGGCTGCTCAGAACAATCAAGACTGACACGCTCATCGGGGCTCAACATTTGCAGTAAAAACCATTTCTGTTTCTGCCCAATACACATGGGTTTTGACGAATGTCTTAACAGGTGTTTAGGTAAACGGTAGCGTAACCAGCCCTTGGTCTTTGCCAACACTTTAACATCCTGTGGCTGCAGGCCGACCTCTTCCTTTAACTCACGAAACAAGGCGTCTTCAACACTTTCATCACTCTTGATACCGCCCTGCGGAAACTGCCAGCCTCGTTGACCAATACGACGAGCCCACAGTACTTGCCCCTTGGGGTTGGCCAACACAATGCCAACGTTAGGGCGAAAACCGTCTGAATCTATCACTGTTATTCCCTGCTTTAACTTATAGAAGCTTTGGTATAACGAGACCTCAGCATAACTCGGTCACCGAGATGAAATTACTGCCTTCAAAGCCATAAACACAACAGCCGCAATATTACTTTTTTGGAACAAAACAGCACATTTAGCGCTCTATACACCACATTGTAAATTTACGCAGCCCGAACCACTAACAGTAACATAAAGTCGTTATAATGTGCGCTTCTAACAATCTGTTGGTAGGTTGTACTTCGGTCCGAGGAAAAATAATGGCATTGGCAATCTTTGATTTAGATCACACGTTACTCGCTGGCGATAGCGACCTTGCGTGGGGCGAATACTTGGTCGATCACAACTATGTTGATACTAAGGACTACGCCTATAAAAATAACTATTTTTACCAACAGTACCTACAGGGCATCATGGATATTAATGAGTTTCTCGAATTTGCCCTGCAACCGCTGGCAGCTCAGAGCATGGACACCCTTAACAACTGGCATAAGGATTACCTACAAACAAAAATCAAACCCATGCTACAAAATAAAGCCATGTCGCTACTACAAAAGCATCGTGATCAAGGTGATACGCTACTGATTATTACCGCCACCAATAGCTTCGTTGCCGGCCCCATTTGTGAACTGCACAAAGTGGATGATTATATTGCCACCGTGCCTGAAATCATTGCCGGCCGTTATACCGGCAAAGTCAGCGGCACCCCCAGCTATCAAGCAGGTAAAATCACCCGCCTTAACGAATGGCTCGCCCAGCACAACATTTCCCTGCAGGGCAGCTATGGCTACAGCGATTCCATCAACGATCTGCCACTGCTTCAGGCTGTTGACAACCCCTGCGTGGTTGATGCCGACGACGCATTAACTGCCCATGCCCTACAGCAGGGCTGGCCCTGCATGAGCCTGCGAGACTGATATGGTAGCGCGCGGGTTAGCTATAACGCTGTTAGTATGCCTCAACGCCAGTGCCGACACCGCACCATTACAAGGGATATCACAACCCAATACGCCGCTACGCATTGACGTTGCGCGTTTTTCTAGTGCCACCGAGCAGCAGGTTTTTGCTCGCTGGCAGCCCTACAACTTCAGCCTGTTCGGAGCCAAAACTGACTACCAGTTAGTCCAGCACAAAGGCGAGCAAGTGCTGGCAGCCCACAGTAAAAAAGCCGCGTCCGGATTATTGCGCCAACTATCAATCACCCTAGACCAAAAGCTCATGCTGAACTGGCGCTGGAAGATCACCGGCTTACCCCCCAGTGCCGATGATCACAGTAAAACAGCGGATGATCACAGCGCGCGCCTTTATGTGATTTTTAACGCCCCGCAACGGGGTGTACTGGGCTGGATCAAAAGCGCTGTCGGTGTTGGCGAAACTCACGCTTTAAATTACATTTGGGCCAACCAAGTACCAACCGACACACTGATATCCAGCCCCTATACAGAACGCTCCGTTATGCTCGCCGCCAACAGTGGCTCATCGCAAACAGGTCAGTGGGTGACCCTATCACGCAATGTCTATCAAGATTATCAGCGTGCCTTTGGTCGCGAACCCCCGCCGGTATCAGCCATTGCCATCATGACCGATGGTGACAATACTGGCGCCAACCTCATCAGTTATTATGGCGACATTTTTTTTAGCCGCGACAGCAGCAAAGAATAAGCTCGGCAGGTACCGCTTGCACTGCCAACGACCAACCCTTTACCATAACGGCATAACTCACACGGACGGAAACCAAAAATGACTCTCACCACTCGCATTCTGACCGGCATGGCCCTCGGTTTATTATTAGGCCTGCTGATTAATTGGCTGAACCAAGCCAGCTTTATACCCGCCAGCTTGACGGTATGGATTCAGTGGGCCCTAATTGATGGCGTTTTTGATATCGTTGGCCAAATCTTTATTGCCTCCCTCAAAGTACTGGTGGTACCGCTAGTTTTTGTATCGCTGGTGTGCGGCTGCAGCTCCTTGGGCAATAATACTCGCATGGGCGGCATGGCCATACGCACACTCGCCCTTTATATGCTAACCACTGCGGCAGCCATTTCGCTGGCACTACTGATTGCCAACCTGCTCGACCCCGGCCTCGGCATCAACATGACATCGGCGGCAACTTTCGACCCCGGCACGCGTCCCTCATTAAAAGAAGTGATTATCAACATCTTCCCCACCAACCCCATTCAGGCAATGGCCGAAGGCAATATGCTACAGGTTATTGTCTTCTCCATTTTGGTGGGGGTGGCAATATCGCGCTGTGGCGAAACAGGGCAAAAAGTCCAACAGCTGTTTCAACAACTCAATGACGTCATTATGAAGATGGTGGTCATTTTGATGCACCTCGCGCCCTATGGCGTTTTCTGCATGCTCACCAAGCTGTTTGCTAACCTAGGTTATTCAGCCATCGCTGACCTCGCACTGTACTTCTTCACCGTAGTGCTGGTGCTGATATTACACGCACTGGGCTTTTATTCGCTGTTACTGAGCCTATTAACGCGCCTCAGCCCGCTGGCTTTTTTCAGCAATATTCGCCCCGCTCTGCTGTTTGCCTTTAGCACATCATCAAGCAATGCCACACTGCCGGTGACCATTAACATCGCCAAAAAACGTCTTGGCATCGACAACTCAGTCGCCTCCTTCACACTGCCGTTGGGTGCCACCATTAACATGGACGGCACTGCCATTATGCAGGGCGTGGCCACAGTCTTTATTGCTCAAGCCTTTAATGTTGATATCGGCCTAAGCGGTTATTTATTGGTTATTCTAACCGCCACATTAGCCTCCGTTGGCACCGCCGGTGTACCCGGTGTTGGCATGATTACACTGGCTATGGTGCTGCAACAGGTAGGACTCCCGGTGGAAGGCATTGCGCTCATTATTGGGGTTGATCGACTGCTGGATATGATGCGTACTGCCGTCAATGTTGCGGGGGATTCGATGGTATCGACGGTGATAGCCAACCACGAAAAACAACTTGATCGTCAGCGCTTCAATGATCTTTCAGATAAGGATGAATACCAGTCTGACAGTGACTTAAAACAAACCAAGCACGCGCTATGATCACACTGTGCCATATCGACGACATTGACGAAGGAGCAAGCCGCGGCTTTGAAATCAACGAATTAAAAATTATCGCCCTAAAAAAGGACACGCAGCTTTACCTGTATGAAAACCGCTGCCCACACTTGGGGCTAAATTTAGAATTCCAGCCCGATGATTTCCTTAATTATGACGCCACGTACATTCAGTGCTCTACCCACGGTGCAATGTTTACAATGGACACTGGGGCCTGTGTTCTAGGGCCTTGTAAAGGTGATCATCTAAAAGCAATTACTTTTGAACTACACAACGGGCTGGTTTTAATTGCTGAGCACTGCGCTACTGAGGTAAAACCTATATCAACCCGCCAGAAAGGGTAGCGGACTTTCGAGGGTTATACCTTGGGTAGAAATATTCGTGCCATATACCAAAACCTCAACACCAACCGCCATAACCTGCGCCAACGTTTGCGCATAGAGCGCATCAATTTCAGCAGCCGCAGCGACACGATCAATGGCCGTATTTTGCACACAAAACAACAACACCGCACGATGCCCCTGCTGCCTCATCGCCGCCAATTCACGCAAATGTTTCGTGCCACGAGCACTAACGGCATCAGGAAACAAACCCAAACCACCACCCATATGCAGCGTGACGCACTTAATTTCCACATAGCACCGCTCATCGGCACGGCTCAGCAGCAAATCAATGCGGCTCTTTTCCTCGCCATAACCTACTTCGCTTTGCACCTGATCATAACCGTCCAATTCCGGCACTCCTCCTGCCAAGACTGCCTCTTTAACCACCCGATTAGCTAATGCCGAATGGATACACGCCAACGTGCCAGGTTCAGTCTCCACTAACTGCCAGGTATATTTATATTTGCGTTTACTATCATCGGAGCAGGACAACCAAAGCCGACTACCCGACTCAGCACAATGGCGCATGCTGCCCGTATTAGGGCAGTACACAGTCAACTCATGACCATCATCAAAAATGACGTCGGCAAGAAAGCGTTTATACCTTTTCAGCAACCGAGCAGGCTGCAAAGGACCATCAAAATTCATAATAACGCCCATCTTCGCATTCAGAACTAACCCGCGTTAGCCGCCTACACAAGAGGCTCGATATGCTGACTATTCAAAGCTGATAGCATACCTGCATGAATAATTTGATCCAAGTATTTGGGAATAACCTAGCACTGAATCGTCTCGTCTCCCTCTGTCATCTCATCTCCCTCTGGCCATCTCGCCACCCCTGTCATCTCGCCACCCTCTGTCATCTCATCTCCCACTGGCCATCTCGCCGCCCCCTTGTCATCTCGACCAAAGGGAGAGATCTTATCAATCTAAAAACAAGATCCCTCACATTCGTTCGGGATGACAAGGGGCGGGGTCAAGGAACGGGGTCAAGGAGGGGGTTCAAAGAGGGGGTTCAA
>Ga0233427_10000155_pt1 | contig 91761 bp, 82 predicted proteins | sample SI_118_April2016_5_FD_179885 | JGI IMG/M metagenome (GOLD analysis project Ga0233427, IMG submission 179885) | Seawater microbial communities from Saanich Inlet, British Columbia, Canada - SI_118_April2016_100_MG | ecosystem: Environmental > Aquatic > Marine > Inlet | place: Canada: British...
AAATTGCCAATTTGAATTCTTTGATTTGGCCAGCCATGAAAATCAGAGCCGCATGTAGCAAGCAAATTATAGTCTTTTGACCATTGATTCCCAATTGAAATTTCGTCATCAGTACTGGTTGCAGTAACAACTTCAAGTCCATCCCCTAATGCTTCCTTAAAATCACTGAGCATATTATTAATTTTGGTATGTGTCATTCTATAACGAAACGGGTGTGCTATAAAGGCTTTTCCACCAGCTGCATGAATCCAACTAACAACTTCATCGAAATTTTTCCATTCAACACGAACACCACCTGGCTTTTTTCCAGTTAAATAACGTCTAAAAACAGATTTCATATCTTTACAATAGCCTTCTTTAATTAACATTTGGGCAAAGTGTGTTCTCGTTAACATTTGGCCCTTACTGAGGCGTTGAGCCTTCTCTAATGAGTCCTTAATTCCTGCGCGCCATAAACTTAAAGCTATTTTTTCAGCCCTATTTTTACGTAATTCTTGATTGTGAGCTAAACCAGTTAACAATTTATCATTATTGATATCTACCCCTAACCCAACAATATGAATAGCCATATTTCGCCAAAACGCAGAAATTTCAACACCGTTTATTAACCTAATACCGAGTTTATCAGCCTCAAGTTGAGCATCTGTAATTCCTTGGACAGTATCATGATCAGTTAATGAAAATATATCACAATCTGATTCATATGCAAATTTAACTACTTCTGCTGGCGAAAAGAATCCATCAGAATAATAAGAATGATTATGAAGATCAACGTTTATCATTCATTAATTATAGTCTAAAACTAGATTTCTCTTACAATCACGCTTTATATCTTAAATAGTAGCTTTATTAAGCATCTTTTAAAATAAAAAACTACTTATAATGTTGAACTTAAACTGTAGTTAATGTTTTATAACTATAATTATCAACTATTATTTTTTGAATTAATTTTATATGTGCGGAATAGTTGGAGGTATTACTAATAAAGACATTACTCGACTCTTATTAGAAGGCTTAAATCGCTTAGAATATAGAGGTTATGACTCATCTGGACTAATAGTCTTATCAAAAAATAATACTTTTAATCGCGCAAGGTCTGTTGGAAAGGTAAAAAACCTTGAAGATAACTTAAAAACAAGAAAACATAAGATTATTGGAAATATTGGTATTGCTCATACACGCTGGGCAACTCATGGTGAGCCTTCTAATCATAATGCACATCCTCACATATCAAAAAATTCAGTTAGTGTGGTTCATAATGGAATTATTGAAAACTACATTGAACTAAAAAATAATCAATTAAAACAAGGATATAAATTCACCTCAGAAACCGATACTGAAGTTATAGCTCATGCAGTTGATTTTGCAATGCAATCATCTAAGTCTTTGGTTTCTTCAGTTCAAAAAGCACTTAAATCTTTTGAAGGATCGTATGGTTTAGGCATAATTTCATCCAAATATCCAGATCAAATCATTGCTGCAAGGAAAGGCTCACCCTTGGTAATAGGGATTAGCAAAAATGGAAATTACATTTCATCAGATCAAATGGCTCTTTTATCAGTGACAAAGGAATTTATTTTTCTTGAAGAGGGAGATATTGCTGAGATTAGCATAGATAAAATTACTATTTTTGATCTAGAAGGTAATTTGGTTAATCGCCCAATCAAAATTTCGAAGCTAAAAGCTGGTCAGGTTGATTTAAACGATTATGACCACTTTATGCAAAAAGAAATTTTTGAACAACCACAAGCGATAAGAGACACATTAGAGTCACGTATTACAAATGATTCTGTTGTAATTTCAGCTTTTGGCTATAAAGCTGAAGAAATTATCAACGAAACCAGGCAAGTTCAAATTGTTGCTTGTGGCACAAGTTATAATGCTGGCTTAGTTGCAAAATACTGGCTAGAAGATATAGCTAAAATCTCTTGTAATGTGGAAGTAGCAAGTGAGTATCGATATCGACATCCAATAATCTTAGATAATACACTTTTTGTCACTCTCTCTCAAAGTGGCGAAACAGCTGATACATTAGAGGCTTTAAAAACTGCAAAAAAAATTAACAAAAAAATTAAAACACTTTGTATTTCTAACTCTGCTGAATCTAGCATTACAAGAAACTCAGATTTAACCTTTTTAACTCATGCAGGTCCTGAAATTGGAGTGGCAAGTACAAAAGCGTTTACTAGTCAACTTGTTGCTCTTGCACTTCTAACCTGTTCTATAGGGAGTGTTAAAAAAACTATCAATACAGCTCAAGAAAAAGAAATTATTAACGGTTTAAAAAGATTACCAAGTCTTGTCAATAAAACCTTGTTGCAAGAGAATCAAATAAAAAAACTAGCTACTCGCTTTAAAGATAAAAATAGTGCGCTTTTCTTAGGTAGAGGAACAATGCATGCAATTGCTATGGAAGGAGCTCTTAAACTAAAAGAAATAAGCTATATTCACGCTGAAGCATATCCATCAGGAGAATTAAAACATGGTCCAATTGCACTTATTGATAAAAATATGCCTGTAATTGCAATTGCTCCAAATGACGAACTATTAAACAAACTTAAATCAAATTTACAGGAAGTTAAATCTAGAGGTTCTCAAATGATTGTTTTTGAAGATGAAAATTCAAAGGTACAGTCAATGGACTCTCTGAAAGTAATTTCTGTTACATCTAATCTCGGTCGAATTACTGCGCCAATTATATTCACGATACCACTTCAATTGCTCAGTTATCATGTTGCTTTATTTAAAGGAACAGATATAGATAAACCAAGAAATTTAGCAAAGTCTGTAACGGTGGAATGAGTTTTGGAAGTAGTAATTAAAAAGGACAGTTACTCACAATGAAAAAGAAATTCATATTTTTTATAAAAAAATGTTTAGGTGAAAAATTATATCTAAGAATAAAAGGGTATTTAATTATTAATTACAACAACACTTATATGTGGAGTTTTTTAGTGGGAAAACCTAATAGTTTAAAATATCAGAAACTATGGTCAAAATTTTATCTAAAGTCAGATGATAAAGAAAATTTTTCATCTGCTTGGGGGAAAATAGACCAATACAATGAAGGGCAAGGGGATTATAGAATAGTGTTAAAAAAAATAATTTTGATGAGTAAATCATTTGACTCTATTCTAGAGATAGGTTGTTTAGATGGTAAATGGTCTGAAGTTTTAGTTGAACATTTTGATGAAGTTCATTTAATGGATTTGAATGATAAATTACTTCCAATATTAGATAAAAAATTTGGAAATAATTTCAGATTTCATACAACTAATGGAAACGAATTAAAATCATTAGATGATGATTCAATCGAATTAATTTTTTCAATGGACTCATTTGTAAGAGTACCAAATAAAAAATACATATTAGATTATTTAAATGAGTTTAAAAGAGTTTTAAAAAAACAAGGTGAAGTTTATGTCCATTTACCATGTAATTCAAAAAAAGAATGTATAAAAAAAAGGTTTACAGATATTTCAAAACCTGAAATATTAAATTTTTCAGAGATGGTTGGTTTAAAATTGATTGAATTTGATGAACAAACTTTAGATCATGGAATTTTATTACATTTGATTAAAGAGTAATCATATAAATAAAAATAAGATGATTAAGAATCGTTTCTTTCCTCTTGGGGTTTTAACTCCTCAATCATTCAACTTATAACTAATCCGTTTGTATCCGTATCCCTTATCGTGCAGACATTTGATGAGTATATAAAGAAATTGTTGATATTTTGTGTATGGATTCCTTTGATAGGTAAGACTATTTGATTGTATTTCTATTGAAAACTCTAAATGTGGGATTGTTCCCGAGAGAACGACATCTTTTTCTATGGCTTGATTAGAACGACAATTTCCTAAAGGGGAACACTCAATTCTATTCCACAGTAACAAATTGTTTTCGGTTGTACACTTAAATGAGATAGGATTGGTTAGTTAACTCTCGTTAAAATAAAATCTCCCCATTTTTGTAATTTTCTTCTCTTTTAATCTCACCATTGAATTGAAACCATTCAATCAACTTTCCGTCTAATTTACCATTTTTATATTCTTTTTGCCTTATCTTTTGACCTCTCTTATTCCACCAAGTCGATTTACCGTCTAATTTACCATTTTTGTAATTTGCTTCTGATTTTTTCTGACCATTCTCATACCATGTAGTTAATTTGCCAATCAATTTACCATCAATATATCTTCCCTCTTTTTCATTTTGACCATTGTCATATTTACATAAGTATTCACCAGTATATGGATTAGCCTTATTTGGCAAAAAAACGATATTTTCCCCATCTGTTTCAAAACAAATATTTTCTTCACTAAAGATCCCACTATAAGAGTTAATTGAAATAAAGATAGAGAATAGAAGTATTATTAGTTTTTTCATAGTTTTATAGATTTATATATTTCTTCATAAATAATTCCTACAACATAAACAGCACCTCTTTCAATTTTTTCGACAAAATATAATTTCATTCCATCATTAAATCCTGCATATACTAAAGCACATTTGTATTCAACCCAATTGTTTTGTTTGTAGCAAATTTGATTATGCAAAGTTTTCCATTTACCTCTATAATTTTTTCCATTTGCCGTGATTATATAATCTCCATTTTTATAATGTATTTCCTCAACAGGACCACGATAAAGACCATCATCATAATAACCAGATAGTTTATTCCCAACAAGTATTTTTGAAATCTGATTATTATAGAGTTGTGTAAGATTACGAATATCAACACCTAATATCTCTGCATTAATATTTGTAGATATAAGAAAAACAAATAGAAATATACTGAATTGTTTTTTCATATTTTGTAGTCTTTTTTGAATTTAAAGTTAATTCTACTACTTAAATTAATCAAAAATTTACTAATTTACCTCAAACTTTGAGATTTTGATAGAAAAATGTTGGCTTCTTATCTGTTGAACCCTTAGGTCACGTTCGTGTTTTTTCTTTAAGACCGAGATAACGGATGTATTTAACCAGTTCTTTTCTCTATGGGTTTTTATTCCACTCTGATTCAACCACTTTGATTTCTTTCTGTATCCCCATCCTTCTATATTGTGAAGATGTTAAATAAGAACGCAAATGATCTGTTGTCGTTTAGTGTATTCTTTGTTATATTTGAGATTGTTGGATTGGAATTCGATTGAGAATTCTAGACATGGGATTACGGTTTCATTTAGGGCTCCACCCAAAACCATTCCACCACTGTCGAGTGAGTTTGGTTGTACATTAAAATTAATAAGAATTGTTAAGTTAAAAAATTAACAAGTGATTGATTGAGTTTGTCCATATCCTCAACAATTGACCCAATGCGATCTATAGTTTTTTTAGAAATTAATTTACTTCCTGTACCAGAAACTCCTTTACTAAATTTACGTTTAGGTAGTATCAGATTATTTTCTATAATCTCTTCATTTGAAATCGACAAATTCCATTTAGAATAAACTTTATTAAAACATTCTCTAGTATTGTTAACAACATCATCATAGTAAATAAAATTAATATCATAATATTCAGAAGCAGCAATCCATGTCTGCAAATAATGAACATGCCATGGAAGATAAGTTCGAACAATGTGATCAATTTTTTCAAGGTGGGATAATTTATCCCAATAAAGGTGTGTTAAGGGAGAAAACCAGTTTTTAGAATCTCCTTCGTCCATGAAATTAATAATGCTAACAATAGTATCTAATATTGGTCTTGTTTGACAAATAATAATGTGATTATTGCTCAAAATTTGTAAAAAATCATCCGTTGCAATTGAATGTTGGTGGTTTGAAAAATTAATCCTATTAAATGATAATGATAGTTGTTTAACTATATAGTTAGAATCGGGAATGTGTGGCACATTACCAAAGGTAGAAATTGATGTAAAAAATTTAGCATTTATTTTTTTCACTTGCATAACTTTTATATTGAAAGAATTCCAAGAAGAAGAGGCAGATTTAGGTGTACATGTATGCCATACTATTTTTTTATTTTTAATAAATTTATTAGTTTGGGTTTGTGACAGAATTGGTGGTAAACAAGCTTGGAATTTAGGTGAATTTATAATATTATAAATTCTTTTTTTATAATTGAGATTCATGATTTATTAAAGTTTATAATTGTATTTCAAACTGTGAGTAGTAAGAAATTTTTTTAATTCCAGAATATCCAATCCTTGATAACCAGTTTCCACTCTTGAAACATAAGAATGGTAGACTTGAATTATGCTAAATAGTTCTTAATTTAAAAAAACCCTATTTCTTTCTTTGTGTTTTAAATTCATTGGTGAAATCTAGAGATTAATTATTATGGTAAGTTAAACGAATTTACTAATAATATTCCATCTACCACATTAACCTATATATAGATAAAAAATTGATTATAAATAATTTTTAATAAAATATACTAATTCTTAAAGTCCTTAAAATAGTTTTTACGAGAGTAATGTATATTGTTATCAGGTAATGCCTTAATATAATTAATAATCTTATTATAAGGGCTTAATCTTTCTGAACAATACCTTTTAAATGGATGACCTTCAAACCTAAGATAAGTTTTCATATGTTGATATCTTACTGTTGAAACATAAAAGTGCAATCTCCCTTTTTGATTTTGTTCAGTTATTATATTTTTTACTTCATGCCAACATGATGCCTGATCAAAAATAACTAAATCCCCATATTCACAAATTTCATCAATATTAATAGTTTGTTCGTTTTTCTCTAGGTATAAACCACCACCCATAAAATCCTCACCAAGTGTAGAGAGTATTAATGATGATGCCAACTCACCATAATCATCTAAATGTCTAAAATGTGATTCATTATTTTTATACCAATAAAAGCAAGACCAAGTGTGCATTTTTTGGTACTTTAAAACAGAATATACATCATGCATTTCTACTCCTATAGATGAACAATAATCCATGTAGAATTCATGTGAGGAGTAAACTATATTCCTTAGAATACTTATGAAATCATATAAATGGTTAAATATCGAAGGATAAGTATAAGGACCATTTGGGTACATAAATAATCTATGATTCCCTGCCTCACTTACTTTCTTAAAACAATGGTGATTTTTTAATAATAGATTCTTAATAAAAATAGCATCATCTTTTGAAATAAAGTTATTAATAATAATATAGCCCTTATCCTCAAATAATTGTCTTTGTAAACTTTTAATGTCCAACTGGTAAAAATTCTTTTTTAGAACAAATTTAGTTTTTGAAGAATTTAATTCTAGGAATGGTTCCATGTATATGATCCTATGTTAGGCTTTATTTTTTAAAAAAAATTCTATATTATTGACAGATTAATTGGTCAACTTACTGATGTTCATCATTCCATAATATCAACCAATTATAAACAGGTATTAATTCTATTACTTGATGTTAATCAAGAAAACATTACATTTTATAAGTTCTTTAAAATATAGTTGATGATATAATCCGTTTTCAATAAAAACTAAACAAATATTTTTATGGAAAATAAAATTATAGTTTTGATTTCACCTCGTGTTTTAGGAGCAGAAGGTCAAATAAGAAAAGCTCCACCTCCTTTTGGTATCGCTTCTCTTGCTGCTACTTTAATTAGTAAAGGATATATAAACGTTCACTTAATAGATGCAGTGGTTGAAGACTATGATGATATGCATCCAGTACAAGATAATACAACCTTCATAACTTATGGATTATCTGATGAAAAAATGACGAGTAAGGTTAATAATCTTAAACCTGATTTTATTGGTATATCGGCACTTTTTTCATCTCAAACAGAATGTGCTTTTTCTATAGCACGAAGCCTGAAGAAAACAATTCCAGAAATTCCTATAGCAATGGGTGGAAATCATGCAACGGAATGTAGAACTCAAGTAATGAGTGATGAACATTGTATTGATTTTATATTGGCTGGAGAAGCAGACAATACTTTCCCAGAATTTATTGATAAGTACTTTAGAGGCGAAAATTATTTAGATGTAGCGGGTTTATTATATAGAGATAATGAAGAAATTCGTGAAAACCCTTTTCCAAAGCAACTTATTGATTTAGATACACTCCCTTTTCCTGCGTGGCATTTATATGATATGGAAAAATATTATGATATTGGGATGCCTCATAATCCTTTTCTTAAGTATAGGGAATATGGCCAAATTATAACTTCTAGAGGTTGTCCATATAAATGCTATTTTTGCTCAGTACCAGATTTTAATGGTAGTGCATTTCGTTATTTTTCTGCTGAAAGAATAATAAGTGATGTTGATCAGTGGGTAAAAAAATACTCCATAAAAGAATTACAAATTTTAGATGATACCTTTACAACTGATTGGAAAAGAGTAGTTGAAATTATGGAAGGAATCAAAAAACATAAACTAAGAATCTCTTTACCGAATGCTATTAGAGGAGATTATCCAAAAGATATTGAAAAGAGAAGAATCATGCTAAATGCCATGGCTGAAGCAGGTGTTTATCAAATAGATATCTCGGTTGAACATGGAGACCAAGATTTTCTTAACAAAGTCATTGGCAAGAGTCTAGATCTTGAAACAATACCCGCAACATGTGACTTGGCCCATGAAGCAGGAATGACTGTTCACGCAAATTTCATGATGGGATTTCCTTATGAAAATGAACAAAACAGACAAAAAACAATTGATTACGCGCATAATTTAGATTCTGATAGTTTTTCTGTATCTTTATGTATCCCTCTTCCAGGAACTAGAATGTCAAACATAGTTGATCAAAACGACTTATTTGTGGATGAGTATGATGTATCTAGAATGACTCTTGATCAAGTTAATATTCAACCAAGTGGCATATCTCCTGAAGAGCTAAAAAATACTGTAGAAAAATTAAATAGAGAATTAAATGAAAAAGCACTTATGAAAAGACCTCAAACTTTAGAAAAATACCTTAGATTTGAACGGCAAGGTAAAAATTCTGGAGGTGATCGAAAATTTCAAGTCAATTTTGATAATGTAGAACATCCTTAATATATTTCTATGCTTATATTCAATTTTTTTCTCCAACTAAACGCTTATTGAACAATAAACAAACTTCCAAATGAAAATAAATTCAAAAACTGCACTAACAATGTACAAAGAGGGTAGAAGTCTAGAACATGCTGATTTATGTGGTGAAGACCTATCAGATTTGTGTTTTAAAAATGTTAATTTGAAATATGCCAAACTAGAAAATGTAAACTTTTCAAACTCAGATTTATCAAATGCAAATATTAGTACGATGCATTCAAATTTAAGTGGAGCAAATTTAAGAAATACCAATTTAGAAAAAACTAATTTTAGTTACAGTTGTTTAGTTAATACTAATTTAATAAATGCAAATTTGTCAAATTCAAATCTAGTGTCTGTAGATTTAACATGCTCAAAATTAGTTAACACGAACCTAACTAACGCTAATTTAAAATCCGCAAATTTACTTCATGCTGATTTAACAGATGCGAATTTAACTGGTGCTAATTTAGAATCAGCATATCTAAGGGATGCTAAAATCTCAAAATCACAGCTGGATCAAGTAAAATCTTTTGTCAATGCGACTCTCCCTGATGGGACTACATCAACAAGTTAATATTTAAAAATTTCTCTTGTTGTAAGCCTTAACATTTAATAACATTATCAATAAAATTCTGTTTATTGAGTGTATTATTCAATTCCAATAATTTATTTAACATCAGCCAGTTATAGTTGGATGAATTTGGTTGTGTACTAATGTTTTGAAAATTAATTAAGAATAAATAATCGATCTATTTTTCAAAATCTACCATATCTACACCTTCGGTTTCATCATGGTCACCAAAATTCATATATTTCTCAGAACATTCATTCTTAAGAGAGAGCCATATTTTATCGCCCTCTGGAGTAAGACTTTCAGCTTTTTTGATATCATCCCATCGATCTCTTGGCATTTTTACATATAATACAAAACACCTTCTAATGCCCTCAATTTCTTCTTTAGAAAATTGTGGTTGATCTAACATTGTTAAATTCATTAATGATCTAACTATTTTCCCTTTCTTTACAAAATTATTATCCTCACTAACTTTTCTCAAAGGCACCCCATGAAATGGCACAAATGTGTATGCATTTAAACCATCTGATTCTATTTTCCTATTAAGCTCAATGGTATCAAATGCTAATTCTCTGGTTTCAAATGGAAAACCCATTATGTTATTTACACTTATTGGTATTTTCATATCTGTAACTATCTTTAGTTTTTCTATTATCTTACTATTTTTCAATTTTCTTTCTAAATACTTTTCTCGAAACCATTCACTCCCATGTTCAATACCAAAAGAAACTCGCAATAAGCCAAGATCTTTTAATCTCTCAAAATATTCTTTTTTAATTGTTTCTGGTCTCGTTTGAATCCAAAATGGTAACTTATATTTTTCATACATATCGCAGAATTCGTAAAAATCCTTCTTATTCCATGACAAAAATGTATCCGCCCAAAAATATAATGAATCTGCCTTATATACGTTGATCATGGTTTCTATTTCATTCTCTATCCTAGTTATTTCAGCTTTTCTAAAAAAACTAACATTAGTTTCATCCTTATATATTGTAGTTTGTGATGGTGAATTACAATATGTGCACTTATAAGGACACCCTCGAAAAGTTTCAATTGGAAACATGCGTCGAACTTTGCCATGCATAGGGCGATAAAATCTACTTTCTTTAAACAAACTATAATCAGGTATTGGTACATCAGCAATGGGATGAGGACTAGGTAAATGGTTATCAATTACTTTATCACCAGAAAAAACATTCTTTTCAACATAATACATTCCATCTATGTGATCAACAGATTCATTATTTGCTAACTTATCACATAATTCTACTATTGTTTTCTCACCTTCACCCTTTAAAATATAATCAACACAGCCATTAGAATTATCGTATGCTACATCAGCTGCAAAAGTAGGGAAAACACCTCCCATTACTACAGTTGGTCTATTGCCATTCAAAGAAGATAATAACTCTATCCCCCTTGGAAACATATCTTCAACTACACTTACAGCTATCAGATTTGGTTTAAAACTATTAACTAGTGAATTAAAATCTTCAATTGGATCAGAGAATATTTTGGCTTCTTCTAGCTTAGAAAAATCATTAATTGGTCTTGCATTAAGATTATCAGATTTCTCTTTATCAAAATCTCTATCGTCCTCTACATAGTCGGTTGTATCAAATAGCTGCAATTCATGACCTTCCTGTTTGAGAATAGCTGTAAATATTCCAAATGCTGGTGGAATCATATTCATCCCATAAGTATTGGGATAAAGTAATAGAATTTTCATAATAGTTTTTTGCAACTATGAAATAAGAATTAATTTTATACTACAAACAGTTAACTATCTTTTAATATGGTAAAAAGTTATTATCATAAAAAAAGAAATTGTTAAAAAAAATGATTAAAAAATGCCTTTTTCCAGCTGCAGGATATGGCACTCGCTTTTTACCTGCTACTAAAGCTGTTCCTAAAGAAATGCTTCCAATACTTACTAAACCCTTACTCCAATATGGCGTTGAAGAAGCCTTGTCCTCAGGTATTTCAAATATGGCTATAGTAACAGGAAGAGGTAAAAGATCAATAGAAGATCACTTTGATGATTCGTTTGAACTTGACTCTCAACTTAACGGTACTTCAAAAGAACACTACCTAAATGAAATTAAAGATGTGATTGAAAAAGCTACTTTTACATACGTACGTCAGCAAAAAATGCTTGGCTTAGGTGATGCTATTCTTACTGGTGAACCACTTATTGGTAACGAGCCTTTTGCCGTAATATTGGCAGACGACTTATGCAATTGTGAAGGAAGTGAAGTAATTTCACAAATGATCAAGATTTATGAAAAATATAAATGCTCAATAATTGCAATTGAAGAAGTGCCTATTAATCAAATAAGTAAATATGGAGTTATTGCTGGCAACCCAATTGATGGTTCTAATGATATTTTTCAAGTTTTTGATATGATAGAAAAACCCGATCAAAACAATGCACCAAGTAACATGGCAATAATTGGTCGCTATATTTTAACTCCAGATATTTTTAACATCCTACGTGATATTAAATCAACTGATGGTGAGGAGATACAAATTACAGACGCCCTTCTAACTCAGGCTAAGAAAAATAAAGTTATTGCATACAAGTTCAAAGGAAAGAGATTTGATTGCGGAAGTGTTGAAGGATATGTAGAAGCTACTAATTATTTTGCAGAAAAAATGGGAATTACTTAAGTCAAAAACACATTAGATTAGATTCACATAAATAATTTATTTAAGATTCGGTAATATTTTTATCATGAAGAAGATCTGAAATTTCAGATTGTGGCTTAAACTCAGAAATCGAACTAATCAAAATATTGCGTAACTTTTCATGGTCATTTTTTATAATTGACTCCTCTAATTCATTTAATATTATTTTTAACTCATTCCAAGCAAGCATCTTCTCATTCGCACTCATTATCAAAGGATTATTGGTCGAAAAATAATTCTCACTTATAAATAATTCCTCATAAAGCTTCTCGCCAGGCCTTATTCCAGTATATTCAATCTCAATATCTCCATCTGGACGAGATGCATTTTTAACTTGTAGCCCACTTAAATGTATCATCTTTTCTGCCAACTCTTTTATGTTAACGAGCTCGCCCATATCTAGTACAAAAACATCACCACCTTTTCCCATAGCACCAGCCTGGATAACAAGCCCAACAGCCTCAGATATTGTCATAAAATAACGCATCATTTCAGGGTCAGTTACAGTAACAGGCCCGCCATTTTTTATTTGTTTTTTAAATAATGGGATTACTGATCCAGAAGAACCAAGAACATTGCCAAATCTAACCATAGTAAAGCGAGTTTTAATCTGATTAATTGACAAAGCTTGTAAAATCATTTCTGAAAACCTCTTGGTTGCCCCCATAGTATTTGTTGGCCTAACTGCCTTATCAGAGGAAATCAATACAAACGTTTCAATATTTGAATTAATTGCTGCTTGTGCGCAATTTAAGGTGCCAAATATATTGTTATTAATTCCTTCAGTTGAATTTAACTCAACTATTGGAACATGTTTATATGCAGCAGCATGATAAATGGTTTGGACATGTAGCTTTTTAAATAAATGCTCCAGTCTATTAGTATTTGTTACAGATCCTAAAAAAGATAATAATTTAACATCTGTATGATTCATTTCAGTTAACTCTTTATCTATTTGATATAGAGCTAATTCACTCAATTCATATAGTATTAATACCTTAGGATTTAATAATAAAATTTGTCTACAAAGTTCAGATCCGATTGAGCCGCCAGCTCCAGTTACCATCACAACCTTATCCTTAATATTAAGACCTAATAAACTTGCATCTGAAAGCGCAGGCTCACGACCCAATAAATCCTTTATATTTATGTCGTGTAAATCATCAATTTTTACCTTACCTTGAGCTATTTCTGCAACTCCAGGCAAGGCTCTAACGAGAATTGAATAAGGTTCTAAAAATTTAATAATTTCTCTACGACGTGCTCTAGATGCAGAAGGAATCGCCAATAAAACAACGGTCACTCTTTTTGATTTAATAAGTTTTTCAAAATTAGCTGATGAGAAAACTTCAATTCCATTAATGAAATTATTCTGAATTTCGCTTGAATCATCTATAAATGCAACAGGGTTATATTCACTTGATTGAGATAAAGCAATAACTAATTGCCTTCCTGCTGAACCTGCACCGTAGACTACTACATTTTTCCCTGAAAGTTGACTAGTCCCAATGGAGTGTGAAAAAAACCATTTTCCAAAGACTCTAGAGCCAATTATTGCAATTACAGTTAAAGACCAGTTAGTTATAAAGACTGGTTCAAACATATACTGGAATTCAAATAGTTGAGCACAGAGACCCCATAACAGTGCATAAATTGAAACTGCTTTAAAAATTATCCATAATGAATCAAAACCCATATATCGAATAATTTCTCTATATAAGCCATAATAGATAAAAATTGAAACTGCAAGAAGTGGAGAAATAAATATTAATAATATGTAATTATCAATAAAATTCGATGCAGTACTGTAAATTGATAACGAAATCAATGCAACTAAACAAATTATAAATGCATCAAGCAGAGCTAATATAACTTGCTTTTTTACATGTGATAATGAAAGAAACTTTTCAATCATCTAACTAGAAAAAGAGTTTAATAACTTCCAAGAATAGGAAATATATGAAGAATACAATAAAAAAATAAATATAAATCCATAAAACATTTTCCATTCACTAATTATAAGCAGCTCTCCTAGAACTCCGACTATAGCAATTACTAAAGTCAGAACAAGTATAATTAGTAATGATTGTAACTCGCTAAACCCTTTTTGAATTAAGACATGATGTAAATGCCCTCTGTCTGGCTTCAAAGGGGATTGTTTTTTTACTATCCTTCGTAAAATAGTGAAAAAGAAATCAATCAAAGGTACTGAAAAAATCCATAACGCAGTTACTGGAGCAAAAGATCTATTTACCCCTTGTGAAAGATCTACCAATAACCAAACTATGGCAAGACCAAGCATCATACTCCCAGCATCGCCCATAAAAACTCGTTTAGCCTCACTTCGGCCTATACAAAGATTTTCAATCATAAAAGGTATTAAAACACCACAAAATACTATAGCAATAGAAAAACCTAAAAAACTATTATTAATAAACGCCAGAAATGAAATAGAAATGAAAGAGATCAAACTTTGACCACCTGCTAAGCCATGAATTCCATCCATCATATTGACCGCATTAATTGAGCCAATAACTGCAATAAAAGTAAATAATATGGACCATTGTTGAAGAATAATTACTCCAGAGCCATTAAGATTTCCAATTGATTCAATGCTTATTCCAGCAATTAAAATCATGATAAGCGCTGCTATGGCCTGGAATAGAAATCGTAGCCATACAGATATATTTTTATGATCATCGAAACTACCTACTGTAACTAAAGTGAACAATGCTAAAAGTAGATATTTAATTAAGTCTTTATCTATGGGTAACATTAATAGGCTAACTAAGATGCCTGCAAACATAGATAAACCTCCGATCAATGGTATAGAGCCATGATGCTTTTTTCTTTCACCCGGAAAATCCACTAAACCAATCCTTAAGGCTAGCTTTCTAAACAAATTTAATGCCAAGATAGTAGTCAAAATAGCTAATATTAAAGCAATATATGGAATATTCATTGTTTAAAAAATTGTTGTAATTTGCTTAAATTTTTCCAGATAAGGGGGACAAAACCTCCAATCTTATTATTCTTCATAACTCTATAATCCTCCTGAGATTTTTGAATTATATTTCTAAAGCTTTTATTACTAGCACCGCCTACCCTCATTTTTATGAAGACTTTTGGAATATATGATACCGCTATATCTTTTTTTAAAAAACGCAACATGCAATCATAATCTGCAGCAATCTTATATGCAAGATTAAATCCACCAAAATTCTTATATAGCTCTCTCCTTGCATAAAAAGTTGGATGAGGAGGCATCCATCCATAATTAAGCTTTCGCTGCGAAAAGTTACCTGCCTTCCAACGCCTTACAATAGACTCATTATTATTTTTAACATAGTCTAAATCACCATAAACCACTTCAGTCTTATCATTTTTAAAAACTTTCGCAATATCTGCAATTACATCATTATTTGCAAAAAAATCATCTGAATGAAGAAATCCAACGACTTCACCATTAGATAAACTAATTCCTTTATTTAATGCGTCATAAATACCTCTATCAGGCTCAACTAATAAAACTGAAATTTGATTTTTAAATTCCTCTAAAACTTCTAAAGTTCCGTCATTTGAATTACCATCAATTACAACATATTCTATATTAGGATAGTTTTGCAAAAGTACCGACTGAATAGCTCCTTTAATATGATTAACATTATTGTATACAACAGTAATAATGGTAATTAAAGCCAATGAATTATCAGGTTGATTTAAATCAATTGAGTCAGTCATTTATTATATTTGCAACAAATGATTAATAATACATTACTCATTCAATTAAGAAACTGAAATTAAATTCTAACATATCTCAAAATAAGCTATTTTATCAATATATATATATTTAAAAAAATCCTAGAATTGAAAATAGATAAACTGATTAATTGGGCGTAAAAAAATTATTATGAGAGGAATTAAAACTGAAAAAACTAGAATTTCTCCATAAATTAATATTCTTCGATTATTCTTATCAATTATAGGTAGAAGCTTATTTTTTACTGACCATGTTATAAAAATTGAAATCAAAAGACAAGCAGTAATCAGATAAGTATTTTCTTTCATACCTAAACTTCCATAAGAATAGGGATCTAGAATCTTTGACCACATAGCAAATGCATCAAAAATAGATTCAGCACGGAAGGGAATCCAAGCAAGCATCATTATTGGCAATGTCACGCATATTCCACCAACTATTTTTAAGTTTTGATTAAATTTTCTTGTAACAGGGAACATTATTCTATAAAACAATACAACTATAGCGTGATAAATACCCCATAATATAAATGTCCAATTTGCACCGTGCCATAAGCCCATAATTACCCAGGCTGCAAATAGAGGTTTATTTTTATTTTTATTAAGTGTAGCCTTTTCCAATCCACCAAGAGATTTATTACCTACTTTTACCCCAGCTAAGGGAAGATATAGATAGTCTCGAATCCAGCTTGAAAGAGAGATATGCCATCTTCGCCAAAAATCTTTAGGTGAACTTGCTAAGTAAGGAAAATTAAAATTTTCTGGAAAATGAATACCCATTAATCTTGCACTTCCAAGTGCAATATGTGAATAAGCACTAAAATCAAAATATATCTGAAAACCAAAAAGAAAACCTAAAGTCCAAACATCTAAAGCGCTCATTACTTCAATAGGTATCAAAAAACCACTATCAACTAATGGAGCAATATTATCTGCAATTACTACTTTTAAGAACATCCCATAAACAATTCTTCGTAAACCAATAGTAATATGCTCCCATTTAAATGGTGGTCTCTTAGAGAACTGATAAATAACCTCAGAAGCTCTAAGAATTGGTCCAGCTATAAGCTGTGGAAAAAATGTAACATAGCATGCATATAAAATAAAATTCTTTTCTGGTGAAATTTGACCACGATAAACATCAACTGTATAACTAATCGTTTGAAAAGTATAAAAACTTATCCCTAAAGGTAGAATAATATTTAATAAAAGAGGGTCGAGGCTAATTCCTAATAAATTAGCAAATCCAATAGCATTATCTGAGAAAAAAATAAGATATTTAAAATAAAATAATAACCCAAGATTTATAATCAAACTCAATGCAAGAAGCCTTTTTTTTATAACTTTTGTACTACTAGGAATTTTAAGGGCTAAAACATAATCAGCAATAACTGAAATAAGCATTATGGGCAAGAATTCAACCCTCCAGAAACCATAAAATACAAGACTAGCTAAAAAAATTAAATAAAGCCTCGGCTTAAGTGAGAGTGACCAATAGAGAATTACAATAGTAAATAAAAAAATAAAATAAGTAAGGGAATTAAAAATCATATTTATCTCCTTTAACCCAAATATTTTGTAACTCCTTATAGATTATGTCAGCAAGTAATTTATGCCCATCTGCTTGAAAATGCATAAAATCCAATTCTTGTTGTTCATTAAGTGATGTAGAGTTTTTTGTTCCCCAATAAGTAGATGGTATTAGGTTTTCTAAATTTAAAAACTTTATACCCAAGCTACTAGAAAGCAGATTAAGTTCTTTCTTAAAATTATTATATTCATGGGTGTTATATGGGGCTTTTATATCATTTCGAAGTGGGACTATATACAAAATTACTTCAACCTTTTGTTTCTTTGCTGAATTTAAAAGTGCAGTAAGTGCCTCCATATTTAAAATATACCTGCCAGGAATCATTTTTCTAATTGAAGACGGACTAATGCCTAGCAACCAATTCCTAAAATAGTACATATTAGCAAAAAGTTGTCCTCTAATTTGTTCACGACTATTCCATATTTCCCATTTATCCTTTAATTCATTATTTAATAATTCCTCTATATACTCTTGAAATGTTCCATCTAATGCAGTTATATCATTTCCTGAAGAATCTTTATTTCCAGCACTTAAATAAATATTTTTTCCAACAATAGTCTCACTAAGACGTTCTATGGTATTTTTATTTTTTAATCCTTCTAATAATGAAGGCCTAATCCCAGTTTCTCTCATATCATCGAATACGACAGGCAATATAAGGGTCTTTATTGTTAGCTTCTCTAAAAGGTATTCAAAAAGAAGGTAATGCTCTTGAAGATTAGCATTTGGCTGAGACAAAGTAAGTAAATATTTTGAATCATCAATGCTATAACGGTGAAGAAGATGAGGTGCTGTTACATCATTAGACTTCATTTGGTTAATAGTATGTAGCTGAGAATTACCCAGCCAAAGAACTACTTCTTGCTCTGGTCTAGAATTATTATAGCCATCTAAACACTCATTAATGTCATCAAGATCATAACAATGCACTTGGATATTATTAACAAACTCTAAAGAAGATGAGTTTTCAGATCCAAGAGCGAGTTCCTCTAGGTTTAATTCTGGATTTATATTATTATAAAAATAATAAAGAGTGGTGAGACCAATTATTGAACCAAATAACAACGGAAATACAAGTGATATTGTCGATCTTTTGTTATTTAAGTTCATTTTAAGTAAATTAGTTTTATCAAAAATTACTATCTCTTTTCACTAACCAATTTCCAAGAACCAATAAGTCCATCTTTGATCGTAAAAAAGTATTTAAAGCCTCTTCTGGGCGACAGACCACTGGTTCATTCTCATTAAATGATGTATTTAATAAAATAGGAACACCAGTAAGCTCTTCAAAGCTGGAGATTAATTTAAAATAACGCGCATTAGTGGACAATGAAACCGTCTGCAAACGGCCTGAACCATCTACATGAGATACTGCAGGAATTTGAATTCGTTTTTCCTCCTTAATCTGAAATACTTTCATCATAAAAGGAACATCATCATCCTCCTCAAACCAATCGCTAACACTTTCGCGAAGAATTGATGGAGCAAAAGGACGAAATGATTCGCGACGTTTAATCTTAAGGTTAAGTATGTCTTTCATATCTGAACGACGAGGGTCACCTAAAATAGAGCGGTTACCCAAAGCTCGTGGCCCCCATTCCATTCTTCCTTGAAACCAGCCAATTACAAGCCCATTAGAAATAGCCTGTGCAGTTTGATTACAAAGCTTATCCTCATCGTCAATTAATTCAAAGTAGCACCCCTGTTTATTTAGCTCATTTTCTCTATCATATAATAATTTTTCATGATAATCATTTTTAAAAGATGGCCCCCAGTATGCATGATCCATATAAAAGCGTTTATTAACCGATTTAATTTTATTTGCTACTATAAAGGCAGCACCTATTGCTCCACCAGCATCTCCAGCTGCAGATTGTATGTAAACATTTTTAAATGAGGAGCGTCTATAAACCTTGCCATTAGCAACAGAATTCATTGCACATCCTCCGGCAAGTGTTAAATTGTCAAATCCATACTTGTTAAAAGATACCTCTAACATATTAAAGAATGCCTCTTCATACATTGCCTGAATAGAATTTGCAAGATCGAAGTGTATATTTTTCAATTCATCATCAGATTTTCGTGCATTTAAACCCAAAAGTGATTCTAATTCTTTTATATTCAATAAACTACCAACAACCGGAGATCCTCCAGACCACTCATACTCTACCTTAGAGTTATGGTGCAAAAAATACTTTAAATTTAATTTAAACGTTCCATCATTATTTAGTAAAACGATATCTCTCATTTTTTCTAAAAATACTGGCTTACCATAAGGTGCTAATCCCATTACCTTATACTCATCTCCATAGTGTGGAAATCCAATAAATTGAGTTAAAGCCTGATAAAAAATCCCTAAAGAATGTGGAAAAAATATACGCTTGTCAACTTTAATTTGGTTACTTTGACAAATTCCCCATGCAGAGCTAGAAAAATCACCAAAACCATCTACTGAAATTGCAATAGAATCTTTAAATGGAGAAACTAGATGTGCTGAAGCCAAATGCGAAAGATGATGTTCAATATGATGAACCTCTCCATTAAAAGGTTCATCTGGAAAAGCAGCTAATAATTCATTATTAACGTTAGCTCGTTTTTTCTTATTATTTATTCTATCCAAAATCATGTGTATATCTGGGCGGTTTTTTAAAGAATATCCAATCTTTTTAAATAAATGAGCTTTAGGGTCAGAATTGATTGCAATATGATCTACTTGTCTAAGAGTCAGATTAGCTTCATTAAGACAATATTTTATTGACTCTATAGGAAATCCAGCCCAATGTTTAATTCTCTTAAATCGCTCTTCTTCTGCTGCTGCGATTAACTTTCCATTTTGAATTAAGCATGATGATGAATCACCATGGTATGCATTTATTCCTAATATATTCATAACTGTTAACTTATATTTTTAGGGGTAACTAAAAGGTCATTAATAATATTTATAATTTAAATTCTAAATATTTTTGTGCAGCATTTTTCCAAGTATATCGATCCATAACAAAATTACGAAAATTTATGCCTAATCTTCCAAGGTCTTGTTTAGAAGAAAACATATTATATAATTCTTTATATAACTCTTCTGAAAGAGGTTGGACGACTGAGCAGCCTGCATCCTTAACTTCGTTAAACCCACATTCAGTCGTAAGTAAAACCGGTGTACCACATGCACCCGCTTCAATAGCTACAATAGACATTGCTTCACGACGAGAAGGAACTACAAGTATTTGAGCACCAGTATATGCACCAATTTTCATCTCTTCATCAATATAACCAATCAAATGAACTCTCTTGTCTAGTAAATTAGTGATAATTTTTTTTCTAAGTTGGCTTGCAAGTCCTTCATCAGGTCCAGCCAAAACCAAATGAATTTTTGGAAACTCTAAAGACAATTTAACAAAAGCATCTAGTAATATATCTGGCCCCTTAATCATATTAAGACGCCCCATAAAGAGAATATATGAAACATCTCTTAAACCATATTTCATATTAAAGGATTCTTTGGCTATTTGATCTGGATAAAATTCTCTAGAATCGATTCCATTAGGAATAACTTTAATTAAGTTTTTTTTAACTCCAAAAGCTAAAAAATCTTGTTTCTCTAATTCAGTTATAGCAATGCATTGTGTTGCATTTTTAATTATTTTTGTACCAATAAAAACATTGTAAAGTTTTTTTAAGATTGAAGATCTTCCAAAGATATGCAATGTCCCTGCAGGGCAAAAAGTATATGGTTTATTTAACCGTCTTACCAATAAATAAACTATAACGTTGATTAATGTCCAGTGAGACATAAGGTGAACAATATCTACTTTATCAATTATTTTTTTAAGCTTAGTCAATGAAAAATATGGAATATAAAACCGTTCATTTATACATGGAAGAAGGATAGAGTTTAGATTTGAATAATAGCTTTTAGTATGAGCATCCAGACCTTGATCTGTGGATAAAATTATACAATTAATGCCGAAATCTTCTTTTATAGACTTTGCTAACTGTAAAGTCCTAGTTGCAGTACCACCTCCTGTAACTTTATCAATAGACATATTAACTAAAAGGACACTCAATTTATCCACCTCTTTTCTTATGAATTTCTCTCAAAATATCTTGAACACTATATTTAAATTCAAAGCCAAATTTTTTTAATTTTTTATTTGAAAAAGCCACCTTGCCATGAAGGTCACCTCTTCGAAATAACTTTCGCAATATAAAAGGTATAAAAACTGGCAGAGTGCGATTGATTCTATTCTTCTTATTTAAAAGACCTATATATTCTTTATAAATATCAAGAATATTATTATTTTTATCGTCATCAATTGAAATAAAAAAAACATTAACACCAATAATTTTTTTATTTAAACAAAACATTGCTACACGCGCAACATCTTTAGCATATACAATATGTGCTAATTCTTGTCCTTTTATCTTAACTTTTAATTTTTCTTTCCAGCCATTTAAGATTGGTAACATCAATACTCCTGGCCTTAATGAGCTAACTACATTTGTTGGTCGAAGTATACATACACTCATATTTAAATTAGCATTTTTAACTAGTAATTCAGATTTATATTTCGTTTTTTCATATGTATTTTTAGGATTGCAATCTGTCTCTTCTGTAATAAGATTGTCAACTGAACTCGAAATAACACCAGCAGAACTAATAAGACAAAAAAAAGACGCTCTAGTTTGAGCTGTAGCATCTAGTAATGTTCGAGTTCCTTTTACATTTGTTAAATACATTTTCTTCTCATCAATTAGTTCAGCAGCGCAATGAAATATAGCATCTACCCCCTCTAGGAGAATCTTTAATCCAACAGGATCATTTAAGTCAGATTGAATTACTGTTACATTTTGAGAAGAAGAAACCCTTTTAATTCGAGATAAAATTTTTACTTGCCAGCCTGCACAAACTAGCTCCTCAACAATTTGACTGCCTACTAAGCCAAAACCGCCTGTTACTGCAGCAATAGAATTTTTCATAATAGAGTTTTCATTAATCTTTAGACTTAAGTATAAGTTTCATTAAAGGAATTAATAAAAAAATACATATCTAACCCAACATTTTTTTTAAGATCCAAGTATTTTTTACTGGAAAAAACATCAAAATGAAATATACAAAGTATCTTTTTCTAACTCTAATAGATTTATAGATATATTTTCTTGCTTCTCTATACTTACCTTCTTGAATTAATGGCAATGATTTATAATAATTCAGCATTTGAATAGCTTTATCAAGATTCTTATTTTCTTTATTAAGTTTACTTAATGTTTTATATAAGCCATTTAAAGTATATTCCATTTCAGGAGCAATGCGGTCTAACATTCTAGAAGTTAGTGAGTTATCTGCTTTTCTATACTCAACTAAAAAGTCACTCAACGCAGATAATTTATACTCAGAAGCTATTCTCATAAAAAGATCATAGTCAGGCGAAAACTCCAAGCTTAAGTCAAAAGAAAGATGATTATCTGATAAAACAGCTCGCCTAATCATAACTGTTTGCATATTAATTTCATATCTTAATAATAACTTATCCAAAAGATATCCATGTTTATCTATTATTTTGTTTCGGTTTATAACTTCTCCATTTTCATTGATTACAAACACACTTCCATAACAAAGTGCAGCATCAGAAGACTCCATAGTAGTAACTTGTTTTGATATTTTACCTGGGAGATATTTATCATCACAGTCTAGAAATGCGACATATTTCCCACTCGCTTTCTTCAAAGCCAAGTTTCTAGCCTCACCCAAAGATGTAGTAATAGACGCCAAAAAATATTTTAGTCGATTATCGTATGATTTAGCAACTTCAGAACTTCCATCAGTTGACGCGTTATCCCAAAATATAATTTCCCAGTTAAAGTAATCTTGCTGATAAATTGAATCTATAGCCTCCTTGAGAAAACGTTCACTATTGAAGCAATTTACTATGATACTTACTAGAGGGTCTGACATTTTTGATAAAAACTACTTGAATACTCCATTATAAGAAAGTTTTATTTCTATTTGAGCTATTCTATAGAATCTTTTGTGGAATCTGACTTGAGAATTTTTCTTAAGGTATTTCCAAAAAGTATAATTACTATTGCATATAAAAAAGTAAATTCAAGCATAAACTTAACAACAGTAAGATCAAAGTCCCTAAAAAACATAAATGGTATATGCGCACAAAGTGCTGGATAGATTCCAACAAACCTATATTTTACTTTCACTATATTTAATATATAAGTAAAGAAATACATAAAAATCATGCAACCTACTATGCCAAAATTAACCATTAATATTGAATAAAAATGACTGGAAGATAAATAATAACTGACTCTTGGGTCCAGTATTAGGTAATCAAATTTCGAAGGGAATACTATAGATGGAATTACATTAATAATTTGACTTAAAAAAGAGTAAGGAAACTCAAAAAGATTTGCTGAGTTTTGTCCAATATATAGAAACAAAGAAGTTGCGACATTACCTCCTTCTGCACTAAATTGGAAGAATAAAAGCATTAACACAGCTCTAAGAGCTTTAATTGACAAAACATAATCATAACTTAATTCAGGCGGATTACTTCTTAATACCCCAACAAGACCAGCAAAAATAAACCCTATAAAAAATAAAAGAAATAAATTACGAAATTTTATACCACCATTAAAATGACTCATCAATACAACTATTGAAACAATCAAGGAAATAAAAAAACCTCTGTTACCAGTAAATACATTTAGTAAAGAGAAGACAAATGCAAATATTGTAAAAACATTAAGCAACTCTAATTTACCTCTATTAATTAAATACATTGAACTCATAGTTATTAAGATTACTATATAGCTCAAAAAAGGCCCTCTCGAACCTCGAACCCAAAGCGTAACATCGTACTTAGAAAACACACTAGGCATAATGTTATAGATTACTGGAATCATTAAAATAGAAATACAGAACAGAAATAGCTTCATAACTCCTAAATCAGGAATACCAATGCGTGTTGGTTGATATTTTTTATTTTGAGACATTAAATCCGCAATTATTACTACTATGATTATTCCTAAAAAAAGTATAAGAAAATTCTGCATTTGCGCATTTGAAACTGCTTCAAATGCTTCTTTTTGCCCTGTGTTGTTAAAACCATAAATATAGTTTGATGACATGACCAGAATTGGTAAATACACATAATAGAAAAATCCAAAAAAAAGACAAGTGACATGATCAATAGCTAGTCTTGATTGATTCATCTTATTAGTTATTAGATGGTATGACATTAAGAAAATGCCTAAATATATAATTATTGTTGAACTAAATTCCATTTCAAAATCTTAGATTAAAATTATGTAATATTTTTTATTTAAATTTATCACTCAAACAATTTGGTAATTTTTCAGAATGAAATTCAAAGATCTTAATATTATTAATTGAGCCTGTATTAAATGGATTACGAGTTACATAAACAAATTCTTTTTCAAGGATAGCATCAGAAGATTGAAAGCCTAAACAATTAGAAAATGCTATATATTGCGGCGCATTTTGATTAATCTGGGAACCAGATAATAGTATATGAGTCACATTATTCTTTTTAATCCTTTCAATATACCTTGAGATATCAGTTTTCCCTGGTTCTACATAAAATAACCAGTCTAGTGAGACTGATTTCCTTGGAACTAATGCCATGGATCTATGTGCTGTCAATAAAACAGCATTGGAAGGTAAGACTTCATCTGCCCATTTCATGATTGCATAGCCATTTGCTGAATTATTCATTACGTTATCCCGCCATAAAGTTGAAATTCCGCCAGGAGAAAGTGTAGCAACTCCATACCAACATAATAAGATAACAGAAATAGATTGCATTAACACAATAGGCTTTATAAATTTTCTTAGTTTCTCAAAAAGAATATTTTCATTTTGTAGAGAAATTGCAATTAAAGACCAAAAATATGGCTCTAAATACGAACGTGAAGACCTAGGACCCAACCCTACAGTAAGAGCAAAAACTAACATTAAAGTAATTAATAATAAAATTATCCAGTTATCGTGATTTGGCCTAATAAAAGCAATAAACAAAACACCAACTCCTAAAATAGTTGTGATTGAACCTATTCCAGAAGGTAATATTAGTGAAAAAGGAAATATAACATTACTATCTTGCCCATTACGAATGACCCTTTCAAATAAATCTAGTCCAGGAAAATTGCCTGGAAATGGAGAAAATAAAGCTTCAATATATCCAGATTCATAAAGCTGTGACTTAATGATTAAAACTGGAGCAATTATAATTAGCGCAACAAACAAACCTATAACTGTAGACTGCCATATCAACTTCTTCCGATACATAATAGTTAGTGCAATCAATCCAACCACTCCACCACTTAATAGATAATTAAGTTTAGTTTGTGAGGCTACCATAACTAGAATACATACCAAAAAAAAACCTTTTATTGTTTCACTTGAGGAAAGATTACGCCTTGATGGGAAAACTATCAAACACAGTGCTAGCGAAGTCATTGAAACAGGAAGTAATTGAAATTTAGATGAACTGACAAGAAAAATAATTACTGGCGTTGAAAGGATTAGTGTGGCTAAAATATTTGTAAGTTCTCTATCTCTAGTAAATTTTTTTTTATCTTTTCTTTCTGAGTCTAAAATTAAGCCAATAATGCCAATTAGTGCAATAAATTGTAATAAAGATCCAAATTGTTCTGCCCCAACCGATAGTCCAAGTGCATTTAGAACTTCACCACTTCCAGATAATCGACTATGAAACCATTCTGGTGTATTATAAATTGCTCCAGAATTAAGAATTTCAATTGGAACACCTATATGGTAATCTAAACTATCTGCACTAGTAACTGGACCTAATGATAACAATGCATAACCAACAATAAAAATTAAAATTATTAACTCAAAATAATTATTTCTTAAAGCGAAGTTTGCTTTAGCTTTACTAATCAAAACTAAAAAAGATGGATAATTGGATTTAAAACTAAAAAAAATATGGATAAAAGAAAGTATCAGCATAAATAAAGCAACTAATCTTAATTCATTCCTATGAGCAAAGCCAAATAAGGCCATGGGAAATATAAATACACTTAAAAAAGCGACGCCAATGATAGGGCCTTGCCACCTTATCCACCTAATCTCTATAGTATCAATCTTCAAAAATTTCCAAATAAAAACTGAGCCTATAAAGTCACAAGCAATAACTAAAAGTATTGATACTAATGCAGAAAAAGGAGGCTGGATTATATTTGCATCAAGCCCAAACATCAATAATCCGCCCTATTTATTAATTGAATTCAAATAATCCAAACGAAATTGATCTTTCCGCATATTTGAAATTGAATTTATAACAATACCAATCATAAAGAAAAATATTGAAAGAATCATAAGACTAGAAGATAAAATAACGGAAGGATATTTTGTAATCTGGCCATCAAGTAAGAGTGGCTTTAATACCTGAATCCAGCCAATACTAATTGAAGATATTGCAAATAAAATTGAAATTAATGAAAAAGAAGTAATTGGCCTTACTAGAAAAAATAATCTACTAATCATTAATAATATTTTTAGGCCATCCTGATATGTTGACAACTTACTAACAGATCCACTCGGTCTATCAATATATTTAGCAGGATACTCTCCAATTGGAATTTTCATTTCCAATGAATGAACAGCAAATTCAGTTTCGATTTCAAAGCCATTACTTCTAGCTGGAAAAGTTTTCACAAATCTTCTTGAAAATACTCTGTAACCCGAAAGCATATCATTAAGGCCACTTCCAAAGATGAATTGTACGGTTTTAGTAAGCAGAAAATTACCCAAACGATGGCCAGCTCTATAAGATTCTTTATTCCCAATCCTGGCAATATTAAGCATGTCAATATCTTCTTCAATTAAGTAATTAAGCATTTCAGGCGCTACTTTTGAATCATAAGTAAGATCTCCATCTACAAGAATATAGAAATCAGCCTCAATATCAGCAAACATTCTCCTAACTACATTGCCTTTTCCTTTATTATTCTCAGTTCTAACAATTGCACCTGCTTTTTTTGCACAAGACTGCGTATCATCACTTGAACAATTATCATAAACATATACTGAAGCTTTGGGCAATATATTACCAAACTCAGCAACAACCTGACTTATAGTCTCTGCCTCGTTATGGCAGGGTATTAAAACTGCAACATTCTTGTAATCCATAATTTATCTTAGTATATTAAGCAGGTTTACTTAATAAGTATTTAACTGATTTAAATGGATGCTGCATGATTGAGTATGGAGAATAGCAATTCATCCAGCAATGAGGACAGTGGTCATTTTTTATCTGCTCTTTTAATTCGCTTGCAAGGTTACTAAACACAATATCGCTAATATTATCAGACTTAATGTTGCCCATTTCTTTCATGAACATGCAAGGTCTAACTGCTCCATCTTCCATAATATGTATTGATGTATTGATAACCTCACAAGGTAAGATATTGGTAGTTTTGTTTTTACCTATAAAGTGTGTTGAGATCTTAATGTGAATAAATTCAACAATTTCAGAAATACTATCTATTGAATACTGTTTAACGATATGTCTCATAGAGTCTAATATTGAAAAAGCATTCACCAAGTTATTTTTCAAATATATACCTCCATCATGAACAAAAGTTATTGCTTTAATTGAATGCTTCATTTTCTGATATTCATTACGTATGTAACTTTCATTGAGGTCGCCTACAGTGATTCCAAAATTAACATTTATACCCATTGCCTTTAGACTATCATAAAGCTCCATGCACTTCTTATAATTGCCCTTAACACCTCTAACTCTATCATGCAACTCCTCATCTCCATCAAGACTAATAGTAACCATTAAATCAAAGTCATTTTTTTTTACTTGCTCTGACAACTCAATGACCTTATGTGGAAGCAAAGCATTTGTTGTAAAAGTAATAATCTTCAGATTTTTACATCTTTTTTTAGCTTCAGATAACATTAAATCTAGATATTTCACAAGAGTCACTTCGCCACCAGACAAGGCAAGCCAGACAAGATTTGGACCCATCTCATTGAACAATTTAATAGTATCATCTAAATTGACCTCATTATCGAAGTCTTTTACTTTCCAAATATCGCAAAAGTCACATCTGGAATTACAATTATTAGTTAAATTAATCAAAATCTTATAAGGGAGTATTTTTAATTTCCCCCCCAAAAGTTTGTTTACCCATAACTTAATATTGCACCATACAACATAAACTATTGTTGAAATTCTCATCTTATTCTGTCACCATACAAATAACTTTTTCTAATATTATAGTTCCAAATTAGAACTATAACACTCGTAAAAATTTTAGCAATATACAGATTGCTATTTAAAATTTCAACAAATGAGTATATAGAAAATTGATGAATTAAAAGACCGATCCCACTAATTACATAAACCCCAAATAACTCTTTGCTTTTTTTAATTTTCTTATAATTATGAAAAACAAATTTTCTAGCTAAAATATAGTTAACAAAAACTCCAACTATAAAACTGTAAAGACCAGCAAAAAAATAATTGATTTTAATAAACTTAATTGCAAAATAAAAAAAGGAAAAATCTGCAACAAACGCAATGCTACCGACAATTAAGTATTTAAATATATTACTAATTTTCTTCTCTTTCAATAACTAATAAATTACGTTCATTATAGAATACATGACTTAAATTACATTAATATTTCTGTGTATCAAATTACAAATTAAATCTACATCAGTATCTTTAAGATCCGGATGAAGAGGCAAAGATAATAATTTTGAATAAACTTGTTCTGCATTTTTTAAATTTGAGTTAGTTCTATAAAATGATAATAGATGATTCGGCTTATAGTGAAGGCCAGTTTGAATACCATATTCATTTAACTTATTGCTGATATGATTACGAAGTAAGGTACTAGTAAAGCGTACAACAAAGATATGTGGAACAACTTGATCATAATTATGATTAATCAGAGTTATGTCAGTTAAATTAGATAATTGCTGATTATATTGAATTGATAACTTTCTTCGTTTATTCGCAAGAATTGTGAAGCGCTTCAATTGTTCAATTCCAATTGCAGCCATAAGGTTACTCATATGATAACGCCATCCTTGGTGATTTACATCAAAGTCCCAGCTTCTTCTATTTGAATATCGCTTTTCTGAATCATTTTCTACACCAAGAAGCCTTGCATCACGAACTTTCTTTAAGAATTTTGAGTCATCTGATACAATACAACCACCCTCTCCAGAAGTTATATTTTTTATACCATCGAAACTAAAGCAAGCAATATCTCCAAAACCTCCTACTCGAATACCCTGATACTCTGAGCCAAATGCATGGGCTGCATCCTCAATAACAATTAAACTATTTTCTTTAGCAAGTTTATAAATTTCACTTAGTTCTCCTACTCCTCCTGAATAATGTACAGGCATAATAGCTTTAGTATTTTTTGTTATTTTTTTTTCTGCATCATGCCAATCCATACAAAGTGAATCAGAATCAACATCACAAGCAACTGGTATAGCTCCAACTGCAGTTATTGCTTGAAAACTAGCAACATATGTTAAAGCTTGAACTATAACTTCATCATCTGGCCCAACCCCAGAAGCTTGAAGAGCTAATTGAAGAGCTGCAGTTCCAGATGAAACGCATACTGCTGGTCTCCCAAAAAAATCCGAAAGCATATCCTCAAACTTTTTAACTTCGGCGCCCATACCTAAAAATTCACGATCTAGAACTTCCATAACCGCTTTCTTTTCAAAATCACCTATACAAGACTTTGAGAGTCTAATAAGATTTTTTGGAGTTATACCTTCCATGGAGCACTATTACTTTGCCATAAATCTTCAAGATAATCGCGGTCTCTCTTAGTATCCATACACTGCCAAAAACCATCATGTTGAAAGGCCATAAGCTCACCAAGAGCAGCAGCTTTTTCTAGAGGTTCTTTTTCTAACATGGAATTGTCGCCTTCAATCAATTCTAAGAACTCAGGCTCAATAACAAAATAACCACCATTAATCCAACCTGTCTTTGTTTGTGGCTTTTCCTGAAATGATATGACTTTATTGTCATTTATTTCTAGTTCGCCAAACCTGGCATTTGGATGAACCGCTGATACAGTTACCATCTTCCCGTGACTTTTATGAAATTTAAGCAAATCATCAATATTAATATTTGATACTCCATCACCATAAGTTAGCATAAAGGTCTTATTATTTATATATGACTTCATTCTCTTTATCCTACCTCCAGTCATAGAATTCATACCTGTATTAATCATAGTAACGCGCCAATCAATATCTTCAAGGACATGAGGCTGAATATCCCCATTTAGAAGATTAACAGTAAAGTCAGAATTCAAAGATCTATAATTTAAAAAATATTCCTTTATAACTTCTGCTTTATAGCCTAATGCAAGATAAAAATTCTTATGTCCAAATGAAGCATATGTTTTCATGATATGCCAAATTATAGGCTTACCTCCAATTGTTACCATTGGTTTAGGAATAATATCTGTATGCTCTGATAAGCGGGTCCCAAAACCACCCGAAAGAATTAGTACTTTCATTAATCTAACTCCCAATTATATAAAATTTCATTTAACTCTTTTTTTTCAACCTCATCTGGAGAATGCTCAATACTTGCAATATTTAAAACTATACTAGTTTCATTATCAAGGCCAATAAAACCCATCCAGATCATTGGAGGAACAGTCAATCGACAAAAATTATCTCTAGAAAGAATAACCTCAGAGTAATTTCCATAAGTTTTTGATTTTTCTCTATCGTCATAAAGAACAAATTTAACTTTTCCGAAGGGCACAACAAGGTTTAATATCATTTTACTATGTCTTTTCCAAGCCTTTATAGCACCAGAATTAATATTTGAGAAATAAGCTTCACCAAAATTTTCATAACCCTCATCACTTGACTTTATTGCATGCATAACATCACCATTTAGAACACTAATAATTTTTAGTGGAGTGATGAGAATATCATATATATTTGAAGATTTTTTATTCATTAATTAGTCCAATCAAGATTTCTATGTTGTGCAAGTTCAGAATACTCATTAATTTGTGATAAAGTGAAATCATTCATTAATCCATCACTACCTTCATAAAATGCTTTATACCATTCGATAGTCATTCGAACGGTTTCTTCAAAATTTAAAGTTGAAGTCCAGTTAAGATCATAAAGAGCTTTATCACAATTTAATTTAAGAAGTGCAGCTTCATGAAGATTCATATTAATTTGCGAGTCATCAGTCCACTTAACATTGTCCCAAGTCTTACCCATTTCATCAATAAGGGCTCTAACTGAATAATTTTGGTAAGCAGGTGGTCCAAAATTATAAGCCTCACCATTGCTAATTTTTCTTTCTGCAAGAAGAGATCCCAAAAGTAAATAACCACTTAATGGCTCTAAAACATGTTGCCAAGGCCTTGTAGAAGCTGGACTTCGAATACTTACTGTCTCTTTTTTTGCCCATGCCTTTATACAATCAGGCACTATTCGATCTAAAGCCCAATCACCTCCACCAATTACATTACCAGCACGAGCAATACCTACAATAACTTTAGTATCTTTAGAGTTGAAAAACGACTCAAAATATGACCTTATAGCAAGTTCAGCCATTCCTTTTGATGCGCTATATGGATCTTTACCACCTAAACGGTCAGTTTCTCGATACCCCCATGTCCACTCAACATTCTCATAAGCCTTGTCGCTGGTTATCATAACGGCCACAACCTCTTTTTTAAGGGATCTTATAGCATCTAGAATATTAACTGAACCAATAGCATTGGTTGTAATTGTCTCTATTGGACTTTCATAAGAAACTCGAACCAAAGCCTGAGCTGCGAGATGAAAGACATAATCAGGCTGTATTTTATGAATTATTTTTTTTAGCTTTTCGTTATCATTAATATCCAAACGATAATCCTGCATATTATTATATAAATTTGCTGAAATAAAATGAGATGGTTCAGAAGGAACATTTATCGATATGCCTGATACTTTAGCACCTAAATGAATCAACCATTGACAAAGCCAGCTCCCCTTAAAACCAGTATGGCCAGTTACTAAGACATTCGCACCTTTATAATGATTAGTTAAAAGTGACACTAAACTTTCTCCATCTTTAATTTAATCTTAATTTTATCATTTTTTAATAAAAATTCCTCCCATCTAGGCAAGCTAGGATTGAGATAAAAATAATCATTATCCTTAAGCCTCTTTATAGGCAATGTAGTATATTCGTTAAGAGCATGAGCTAACTGTGCGGGTGACTCAACAAATACAGGGCCCTCAAGCCCCCTCAGTGGACTAAAATTGAGTGATGAAGAATCTAGTGCAGTCAAAACAAACTTCCCAGAGTAATAAGCATCAATAGAAGCAGAAGTATTACTACTTGCATAAACAACAGAAAAATTATCAATTAATTTATTAATTGGATCAGATGTCATCAATAGATTAAGGTCAGGATAGTCTTTAGGAAAGATATCGCAGGCTGGATGAGGCTTTACAACTAATTTTATTTTTTGACTTATATATTTAGAGGCTTTATTTAATAGCTGCATTTGATGATTGGTAATTTCTTTTTGATAGTCTCCAAGAACAAGAATATTAAGAGAATTAGAATTTACTGCTTGGAAATTGGGTTTTAAATCATTCAAATAAAGGTACCTCAAAGCCTCAAGCTCTATTAAATTTTTTTTAGGATAGCCACAATCCAGTGATAACTTTTTAGCATTTTCACCATTAACTCCTACATAACTGGGAAGTGGAAGTCTACACTTGACGTCTGGAATATAACATCTAGCATCAAAATAAAACCTAAGATCCCAAAATCTAGGTGGAAATGAAGTAACTCCAACTAGGTTATCTGAATGTTGAAAAGCTTTCCAAAAGTATATTAAACTATATTCCCAACCTTGATTTTCCTGCAAAAATACGCCTTTCTCCTGTTGAGGTAATTTTTCCATAGCACTATTGAACAAATTTAAGACCAATAGATTATTTATAGCAGTGGATCCAACCAATGAATTGAAAAAATCTTCCTTAATAAATGGCCAAAGAAAAGTACTTTTATTCTTGAAAACAGTTCTAAATTTTCTTTGAATTATGACAACATAAGCCCAATCCTTTATAACTTTAGCTACCAATTTAACACTCAAAAATGAATGTAAAGTTACATGATTCTGTTCACCTGCATGAGATTTGTTAAATTGCCTAATAGTTTTTTTAGCTTCTAATGCATTTGGAACTAGATTATCCTTTATATAAATATGAAGCCAATTAGATTCAATTTTACTTTCCTTTAATTTCCGAGGCAATGAAGCCCAATACCCACTCTCAAATAAACCTTTTTCTTTAAATTCAGAATTTAAATTAAATAAATAACTAACAAAAGTTACCTTACCTTTTGTATTTTTCCACTCATCAATACCAACTCCTTTCAATGTCCAATTGACAATTAAATGTCTTGAAAACCATAATAGTGCCTTTAACCAATAAGGTAATCGATGGTATAGGCCTTCAATAAAGCTTAGTTTAGTTTTTTGTTTCTTCAGTTTTTGCAAATCATAGTTAATTCCAGATTGATTACAAAAGATTTTTAACGCACTTGCAAGCCGATTATTTGAAGTAACAAGTGAAATATTTTGATAATCATTCTTTTTAAGCCAGTCCCTTAAGGCAAATACCTTAATTATATTAATGATTTGAGGAGATTTTGAAAAATTACACTTTTCATTCATTAGTGTCATCCACCAATAGCTATAATCTGGCCTTATTTCGAGATGTTCAACTATTTTTTTTCCATTAGCTCTATACTCACCTAATTCAAAAATAACCTGTAAATATTCAAATCGTAATTTTTCAGCGTTTTTTTCTACTATTTCAGAAATAGAAAATACACCATCAATTTCATTTGATTCATAACTATTCCATAGCATTAATTGATTATGATTTGATTCAGGCTTTGCTTTTGAATCCCAGATAACTAGAGTATTACTTTTCTCTGTATCAATATGCAAATGACTCTCCTGTCAATTATTAGATTATTAAATCAAGTATATTGAGAAAACCACTTATCTTTTGGCATTTCAGCTCTAACATATTTAAGGTCTTCAATAGTATCAACACTCACAGCATCACTTTCAACTTCAACTGCACGAATGTTATAACCATGCTCTATAATTCTTAGATATTCATTATATTCAACCTGTTCAAGGCTCCCTTTTTCCAGCTGAGTAAATAGCATTAGAAATTTTTTACGAAATGGGACAATATGATAAGCCTTTAGCCTTGGTGGCTCTTCAAATCGAGAATTAGATGGAATATCTGCTCGCGAAACATACATAACATCGTTGTTTTTATTTAAGACAACTTTAATATCTGATGGACAATTATTCTTGGTATAAGGATTAACAAGAATACCAACATTAACATCAGAATTATTTTGTAATTCTTTGACTACTTTATCAATGTATAGTGGATTTACTAATGCTTCATCCCCTTGAACATTAACAATTATTTCTGCATCTATATTTTTTGCAGCTTCTGCAATACGATCAGTACCAGTTTTATGATTTGAAGATGTCATAATTACTTTTCCACCATATTTTTCTACATTTTCTTTAATTTCAGCGCTATCCGTAGCTACATAAACCTCATCAAGTGAACTAGCCAAGAGACATCTTCTATAAACATGAACAATCATAGGCAACCCACAAATATCTAATAAAGCTTTACGGGGCAACCTTGAGGACTCAATTCGAGCAGGTAAAATTGCAATAGTTTTTACATTACTGCTCACTTATTAGCCTCTTCATGAAACCAATCTGTAATTCCTCCTACATGAGTTTGGATCATAGAGCTGTCCACCTCATAAGTAATAAAACGCATGCCCATATCAAGGAGCCATTTAATGTCATCTTTTGATTGAGGAACAAAGCCACCAGAAAACTTTCCTTTTCTTGAAACAAGTTCAACGCCCTTTTGAATAGATCTTACAACTTCAGGATGTTTGGCTTCTCCAGGATATCCGAGTGCCTGAGAGATATCATATGCACCAAAATAAACTACATCAACTCCATCTATTTCTACTATCTCGTCAAGTCTTTCAAGACCTTCCTTTGATTCAACAATTACTACTGAAAGTAATGACTCATTTGCATAACTTACATAATCAGAGGAATTTTTATTATTAAAACCCCCAGCTTTTGAAAAAGGAGTAAAGCCACGTTGACCTAAAGGAAAATATTTCATTGACTTTATAAATTTATCAGAATCAACTCTAGTTTCAATATGAGGGACAACTAGTCCATGCACACCTTGATCAAGCACCTGAAGAGCCATCCAGTCTTCGTTTGCAGGAATTCTTACAAGGGGACTACAATTTGATGAGTTTTCACATGCAGAAACATGAAGATGTATCTTATCTAAAATAAATGGCCCATGCTCTAGATCAATGATTTGAAAATCTAGACCAGAAAGCGCTAAAGCTTCAGTTAAAAGTGGGGATGACAAAGTATTCCAAGTCCCTAAAACTGGGCTTCCATTCAAAAGCTTTGTCTTAATATTATTATTTTTTAACATTGTCTACCTCAATTGATTTAAGATCATTAATCACCATACAATTCAAATCATTAAATGAATTTTTATCAGATAAGCCAGTTAATACAGCAATATTTAAACTAATATTAGCTGATAAGCCCATCTGAATATCAACAGGATTATCGCCAATAACCATCATTTTATCTACATTAACTCCAGTTTTCTTTGATATTTGTAAAGCTAAGTCAGGAAATGGCTTAGAATTTTTCACTTCATTTCCTCCGATGATTTCGGTAAAAAAATGGATTATTCCCAGCGACTTCATTGCTAGTTGAACCCGACTTGTAATATCTGTCGAAACTATCGCCATAGCTATACCAATATTCTTTAAATCTCTTAATAACTCAAACACTCCAGGGAGGGGCTTAACTAGGGAGGTCATATCTACAGATGTGATTCTATCAACTTCAAGAAATATATCTTCAATTTCACTATTATTAATTGAAACCCCCTTGGAGCGAACAATGCTAGATACAACACTTACTAGAAACTTACGAGATTTAATACCTACAGGTCCAGTAATTTTAATTTTTCCTGATAATACATCGCCTCCCATTGATTCAATTAAATCTCTTTTAATGCTATTTTTTTTGTTATGATTTCTAAACCACTGATCAACAATTAATTCACTTCTAAGCCTTAGCATTCCAAACCAGTAATAATGAACATCAATTAATGTTCCATCTTTATCAAAAAGAATCATTTCAGGATTAACTCTAGCAATTTCTCTATTAATCATTGAAATTTTAAGCATTAATTTACTTCTTCTATGAATTGAATATAACAATAAAGTTTAATATTAAGATCTATTTAGGGCTTTACCCATATTTGGTTATAAGTTGAAGAAAACTTTTCAGATTTTTCAAGAAAATCACCATGTTTTTTATCTCTCAATATAAAACCATATTCGGTTAATAATTTATCTACTTCAAAAGATTGTTCAGAAAAATCATCATTAACCTCAATCAAAACTGATTTACAATCTTTATGAGTCAAAGTATTTCTGGCACCAGATAAGATGATATGTTCAATACCATCAACATCAATTTTTACTAAATTCGGTATAGAGTCTATAAAACCATTTTCCTTCATAAAATCTAAAGACATTCCTAAAACCTTAGCAGATAAATCTACATTCAATTTATTCCCATCATAACCAAAATCGACTCCAAATGCCGACAATGCACCACCCTCAACTGAGCTACCATATATTAGATTGAAATTTTTGTGTATAAACTCCCACTTTAAAATCAATATATCTATCAGCTGAAGATCTTCTATTCTGAATAAGTCTTGTTAATGTAACCTCATTGATAATATCGTCACCAATATTTAATAAGAAATGATATTCAGACATTTATTTTATTTAGTAAATTAATATAATAATGCCATTAAAAATAGTTTTATAATTATTCTTCAATGTCACCAACACTCTCATAAACTAAATCTTTAGCAATCAAATAACCTTTTTTTATCATTTCAGTTTCATAAAAATTATCACTATCTATTATTTCTTTTACAATTTGTCTCGCAAAAGTACCTATAGAAGAACCTTGAAACCTTACTCCAGCCTGATTAGCTAATTTTGTTGTTAATGAATTAGTTCCTCCAGACAATAACTGATTAACCTCATTTATTTTTTTATAAATTAAAGTATTTGTTCGTTTTCTAAGCGTCATATTGAACTTTTTATTCAATATATCTGCTGTTGCTATAGCCTGCAAAGTTGTATTGTAATCATCCTCTCCACCACTCATAGGGTAACCATCTGATTGAATAATTAATCGCTCTTTAGCAATCTGTTTAGCTTTTTCTACTCGATTTTCAAAGGCAAAATTTGATAAATGAAGACGATCTAAACACATTGAAATATGTCCATCTGTACAAACCTCACTTACCATTTTCCATTCTTCCATAATAGACTTATCATCTGCAACAGCAGCATGGAGTTCAATTTGCTCTGCACCAGCATTTAAACATTCTGGTAGTAACTGTCGTAGGCTCCTCTCATTATGCTCATAGTGAATTATGTCCGGTTTTGGACAAATAGCACTACAATTTCCACACCCTATACACTTATCCTCTATAACAACTAAGCTCTCAGGAATAGCATCTGTTGGACAAACAGGAATACATAAATCACATTTAATGCATGTATCTAGATTTATGACAGATTTTCTTACATGATGATCTCCTGGCATACCAACACTCACCATAATAAATGGTCTTATTTTTAGGTTGATATTAAATTTATCTGCTAAATCAAAGGCTAAATCAACCCCCTCCATACAGGACTTCACAACCTCAACGTTTGCTGAAATATCTAAGCCTTTTGCGCCCGCTAAAGTATATAAAACTGATAACCTTTTAACTTCTTCAGCATCCTCATTTCCTGCGCCACAAACCAACTTAAAATATTTACCTTCTGCCAGTAAGGTTGCCATTTGATCAAATCTTGGTGACATGTAAATAGATTTTTCAATAATCGGGTAATTTGTTGGTGTTAAAGCGAATATAGGCAAATTCCTCGGTAAATTATTATATCGTTCAATAGATGACAACATTTCTAACTGTCTTGGATCTGATTCTTCATAGCCATCAACACCAGTTAATAGAATCTGACTGGCTCCAGCTGCATTTGCGATTGATATTGCATAATTTATAGTTAAAGAAGAATCTAATATGCATCCATTATTGAATATTTCAAATGATTCATTTTTAATACTTAGACCATAATCAAAAATAGTTACCTCTTTAAATAGTTCTTTGAATTCATCTGGAATTCTACTTAAAGGCATTATTATCGGCTTATTTAATGACTTATACCTACTGGAATCTATAAGTAAGCGTGAAGATCGACTTGCTACATATGCAGTAATCAGTTCATCTGGTATAAGATCATTTATATTCAAACAAAGAACTACAGGATTCCTTCTATTAATATACCCCACTATATCTTCAATATAACTTTTAGTACTGGGACCTGATCCAATGATTAATACATCTCTACCTCTTGCCCAATTTTTTGCAGACCATTTTCCTTTTTCACTTTCTGAATTTTCTGATACTGCTCTCATCATATTATCAAAACTATAAATACTTGCACCAGTAGTTTTTAGAAAATTAATTGCTGAAAGCCTTTGATCATCATCATAACGCTGATCTCCCAACATCTCTTGAATATAGGTTGGATGAATATTATGAATAGCTGATAAAAAATAGTAAATATTGGAACCCCATTTATATTTATTTTTTAAAACTGTAAAGTCATTGGTAACTATTGGAAAAATTGAATCTGGATTATATTGGTCATACCCTTTGGATGACAGTTCGACAAGTAAATCTTCCATTCGTGCATTTCCAGCACCTCTTCCCATTCCTAATAAAGTGGCATCAATAAAAGTAGCTCCATGCTCGATAGCTTTCAATGAATTAGATAATGCTAGATTTTTGTTATCATGAGTATGTATTCCTACTGGTCCATTCCACTCTTGGCTTATGGAATTAATTATCTTTTCAACTTGATTAGACTCCATATTTCCAAGAGAGTCAGCAAAGTAAAGTACTTCAATACAATTCCAAGCCTTAACTATACTGGCCAAATTTACTATTTCAGAAGACTTCATAGAACTTATTTGCATAATATTCAGAAAAACTCTGTAACCTAATTCCATAAGTTTTCTTGGTATTTCTTCACAAGCGCTCAGATCTTTAGCGTGTGTGGCTATTCTAACAATATCAATAGTAGATTCACTTTTCTTAGAAAATAAAAAATTTACAGCTTCATCAATACCGCCTTCAAAATTAATCAAATCACTTGCATTAATCATTACCGAATAATCTATCCCTTTTGGTAAGTTTAAAGTTCTTAAGAAATCATCTGAAGAATATGCTAAAGGCCCTAATAACCTAGATTTAGGCATAAAACGGAAACCTATTTCAACAATATCTACTCTTGCAAACTCCATCGTTTCTAGATATTTCTTTATTAATGTTGGATGAAAATTCCAATCACAGTAATATCCGCCATCTCTGAAAGTACAATCAAGAATAGTTAATTTTTTCATGTTGTAAAGTTTATCTTATAGGTAAATGAAAAAGAAAAAGAATCAAGCATTGATATTAAAAACTTTTTTCAATATAACCTTATAATTTGGCTTCTCATCATCCCGAGAGGTTAAGAAATTATTAGTATATTCCATATATTTTGTTGAATTTAATTTAAATAATTTTTCGACGTCAAGAACATAATCATGATTGTCGATATTGATTGCTTCTACTCCAATTTCAAAAGCATAATTTGTAATTGCTCTAACACCAAATTCACTTTCTTTAAGTTCATTATTATAAATGTTAACAATAGGTTTATTCATCAAGACTGCCATGGATAGGGCTGCACTATTTCTACCAATAACAAGATTTGAGCTTCTAATTAATTCAAATGTTTTATTGAATGATACTTTTCTATATCCTAAATAACTTGGATTATTACTGTGTTTTGATTTGGGATGAGCTGCAACTATAGTTTCACATTTACATACTTCTTCCAAATTATCAAGAAATGAACATACAGAGGGAAACCATTTTTCAGGTGTAAACATTCTGATATTCCTATCAACTATATCATCGCCTATCCCAATAGGAGTAATTCCTTCCAAAAGAACAATAAACTTACTTTCATCTTCAAATTTATTAGCCTTCTCCTTATATCTAAAATATCGACTACAGTCCCAACTACTACCCCTAATAATTTTAGTTTTTGAATAAAATGGAGTATGAATCAAATCATAGTATTTATTTCCAGCAACTAGTAAATAATCCGGTTTATTCAGTAACAACGAACTTATATTTTTTATTAGAAAAGAATAAATTATAGTCACAAAAGCTAAAAAGCCTTTTTTCTTTATAGTAGAATAAATCTTACTAAATACATGCTTTTCATTTCCAAATGAGTCAATAGGAACTCCAGGATTTAATGAAGACAAGTATTTAAAATTGAAAAACTTCAATAATAAATTAATAATTAAAGAATTTAGATTAATAACCTGAAAAAAAATCAGAAAAACATTATTAGAATGATTTTTTTTAAAATATCTTAGCTTATTAATTAAACTTTTTAAAGATGATACTTCAATAATCTCAAAATCTATTTCAATATAATCCTGAGATTTAGCTAAAGAAGGATAGATAAATAAACTAACATCTAAAATTATTACATCAATATAGTTTTTTAAATAAGAAACTTCAAACCTCTCAAAATCAGAATTGGAAAATTTGGAAGCAGTTACTATAATTAACTGATTATTTTTCATTCAAAATTATCTAAGAAGGTTTCTTCGTAAACTGAAGAAATATTATCTAGACATTTTAATGCATCCTCAGAAATATTATTAGATAAAAACTTTCTTCTTACATCTAGTTCAGAGCGTTCGTTGCTTTCTGAGGGTGGAATCCAGCCAGTCTTTTTATAAGCTTCAATAGAAGGACCAGCGTTTAAAAACTTTCGCGGTACTTTCTGTTTTGACATTTCTTTTTTTACATTTTTATCAATTTCACTATCCAAAATATCAGAAATTATATTCATAAAAGCTTCTGGAGACTTAACAAACTTTTCAAAAGGAAATATTTCAACTTTATCATGATAGTCTTTTGAAAAAAGGATAGAATAATATTGATTTAGTGAATAAATAGCTTTTTCAAAACTATTAGCTTTATCAAATCTCTTTTCCCAACCTCGGGCAAAATAAGGATACTCTTTTTCTTTATATGTATAAGTTATATGTTGATTTCGTGAACTAGAGAATAACTTGAAATTTTTCTCCATCTGAATAAGCATGTAAAATGGATGCCTTACAACTTCTATAAAATTTAAATTATCCCCCAAGGCTCTGAATAGTAATCCTGAAGAGCTCAATTGCATGTGAGTAGTTAAATGAAGTACAGGGTTTTTCAATTCAATAATTCTTGGAATGGTTTCATCACCAGGGCCAAGCATTCTTTTAATATATTTAAGAGGATGATTTTTAAAAATACTGGAAAGGTCACTAGGACGACAATTGATTTGCCTTCCCATCATAACGTTATAAAGAAGCAGATCTGCATTCATCTTTATCATAGATTCCGCCACATCACTGTCAATACTTTGAATATTATCTAATTCACAAATCTGCTCAATTAAAGTTGGATACTGCATAATCTCTACATTTTTAAAGGCAGCAATAATTGGAGACAGCATAGTTTTGCCACAACCTGGGAAGCCATTAATCAGAATCACTTTATTTATAAGCTGGTTTTGCCTACTTACTATAATTTCATTATTTTTCATTTCAAGTAAAGTCAATAAATATATGAAGTATTATTAAATTTTATATAAATACTTTTATATCAAGTGTGAGAAATTAATTAAGAGATCTCTTAATTTTGTCAACAAGTTCATCCAGATCATTATCCGAAAATGCAAGATTGGGCCTCAATCGAACTGAATTGTCACCTGTTGGATTAACAAGCAAAAAATTTGAATAACACTTTTTAACAAATTTATCCCTAATATTATTATCTAAAAAATCAAAAGCAACTAAATGACCGGTACTCCTATAATTGATAAAAAGGTTCGATAATTCATTCATAAGAATTTTTGATTTAACTTTAACATTTTCCAATAACAAATGCTTCTCAATAGCATCAATAATATAGCTACAACGAATTGCATCAATTAACTCTCCATCAAAAGTTACTTCAAGCTTTCTATATTTACTTAAAATTGCCTCTGAATAATCTTCATTAACCATAATCCCACATATCTGGGATTTTTTACCAAAAACAATAATATCAGGCTCTAAGCCAATTTCTTTTGAGTACCAATAATCTCCAGTTACTCCGAAACCAGTCTGAATCTCATCAATAATAAAACAGATATTATTATTTTTACAAATTAATTCTATATCCTTTAACCTATCAATATCAATATATATATCTCCAGCAGTACATTGAATTGGTTCAATTATTACCGCAGCAATTCGATTAATATTATTTGATATAAAAGTATTAATTTTCTCAATTGGAATATTTTGCCAATTATTTTTTGGAAAATTTATTACACGCTGGCTTACTGAAGAAATAAGACTATCGGTTATAAACCCCCAGCTATTTATTCCATGGTAACTATTTTTTAATCCTACAACAATTGCTTCAGGGTCCTTCTTTATCTCAAATGCACATTTTAATGCTGATTCAACAGCCAAAGCTCCAGTTGCACAAAGATGTAAATATTTATGAAAACTAATTGAATTGAATTTTTTTTCAAAATCAATTAACTCATTCGATTCAAACAAATTATTGCTCATTCTCAGATGGGAAACAGCCTTTACTTTTATATCAAAGCTTTCGTCAAAAATTTCATGGTTATATCCCAGTGGAAGTGAAGAGAACATCGAAAAAACATCTAGAAAGCTTTTATTAGAATTATTATCAAATAAATATGAGCCCTTACTTTTATTAAAGTTAATATTAATATTGAAAACACTATTTATCATAAACTTAGTATTAAGACTCGTATACATGAGCAACATCAGACCTACTAATAGCCATTCTAATTGCTCTACTTAATCCAGCTGCAGTTATTTTATGCTTACGGTTTTTTTTCATAAACACGATATCCCCTTTTACTACACTCTTAACTTCTCCTTCAATCTCCCAATCCCACCTACCCTCTACTATATACCACCACTCATTCCAGTCAGGATGATGATGTCTTCTGTTGCCCTCACCAGGCATTTGACAAATAATTGTCATTGAGTTACTTTCAGTATCAATTATCCGTTTGCTCCAAGACTCGTCTTTAGGCATAGACTCTAAAATTTTTTTTAGTGCAACTATCTCATTATTAACATCAAATAAATCATTAACCTTAATGCCGTCCTTGGCTAAGATTGATGGAACATCAACTTCGCTATGCACTTGAATATTTTGCGAGTAGTATTCTGGACTCTTTTTGTCAGTTTTCAGAGCATTAGCAACTGATTCAGCTAATAAAAAATCTTCTTCATTGTCAATGTCAATTGTGGAATATCCTTTCAAAGTAAAAAACCCAATTTCACCATTGCCTCCATGATACGCAGCATTATATTTTTTAATATTTTCTTTAAATTTACTTGATTTCCACCCCATTAAAGAACATGCATAAGATTTAATGGGTTCAAGTAATTGTGATGGAGGTGTTTGCTCTTTTTGATTAAAGTTAATTGGCTTATCTTTATAAATACATTCAATTTTTACATCTGAAACAGAAATCATTGTTTCAAAATTGCCATCTAACATAGCCTTAATAAAGTGATCTATATCAGTTGAAGATACAAATGGAGATGTTGATAATAACTGTATAAGAATATCACAATCGATATTTTCAAGAAAATTAAGTGTGAAATCATCATTTGTAGCTGAATCAGAAGACAAATAACTTGGTCGTTTATAAAAACTAATTCCAGATTCCATTGCAATAGGCTGGAAAAGTTCAGATTCAGAATTGATATAAATTTCGTCAAAAGAATTTGACTCTTTTGCTGCATTAATAATATATTGAATTAATGGCAATCCATCAATTAACCTTAAATTTTTGTTTTTTACTCTTTTACTACCTAAACGAGCTGGAATCATGCCAATTATTTTCACTTTAAACCTCTAATTGTTGTATGCATGATCTATAATTTTCATAATTTCAAATGCATCCTGACTTGTGCCATTAACTACAGTTGAAGTGCCTTTAATAGCATCAATAAATTCAGCTAACTCTAGACTCCATGAATTGTCATATTCAAAATATGTAATTGACTGTTTTGGTTTGCCCATAGCAAATGTGACATCTTCAAACTCTCTTTGACCAATAATCAAAGTTTCAGGGGCATAACTTCTAGTCTCAGATAAAATACCATCTAGATTAAGATACCCCTCTTCAAAAGTCATTTCTAAAAGAAATTTATGTCTCCATTGTGTAGCTGATGAGTGCAAGGTAGCCAAAACATCATTACTAGATTTTAAAGTTAAAAATGCATTATCTTCACACTCAGTATCCCAAAATGAAGTTGACAAATGTGAACTTAGACATTCAAACTCATTATTAGAGAAGTATCGAAAAAGATCTAACATATGAATGCCTTGATCTATAAGTATGCCACCCCCAGAAAATTTTTTATAATTTCTCCAGTTATCATGAAAATCAATACTACCTGCTTTGCCATAAATGCCGCGCATCCATAGCAATTTACCCAAAACTCCCTTATTAATAATTTTTTTTGCCTCCATTACGGAGTAATGAAACCGATGATTAATGCCATACTTTAGTACTTTTCCAGTGCTTTTTTCTGTCTCAATAACCTCCAACATTTCATTTGCATTCATTGCAGGTGGTTTCTCGCAAAATACGTGTTTTCCTGCGTTCAAGGCACGAATAACATATTCAGCAGCTACAGATGCGTAAGCAGAGACAATTACTGCGTCAATATCTGAATTTAATAGAGCCTCATAAGAATCACAAGAAATTATTTCACTATTTTTTTTATACTCGTGATTAGTATCATCAAAAACTGCGATAAGTATTGATTCAGATGAGTTCAAAATAGATCTTTCTCGTATTTTTCCCATCTTCCCATAGCCTGCAATTCCAAATTTCAACTGATCCATATTATTAACCTTCAAGTTATATAAATTCCAATGGGTCTTTTGCATTATCAAGACCATCGATTGCTGCCACACCCATTGCTAGAATAGCTTCTTCAGTACTACCTCCAATATGAGGTGTAATTAAAACATTATCCATCGTTAATAATTCTATATCAATCGGTGGTTCAACCTCAAATACATCTAGTGCTACTCCCGCAATTCTGTTTTCCAATAGCATCTTTTTTAATATAGCTTCATCTATCAAACCTCCACGTGCCAAATTAATTAAAACGGCACTACTTTTTAACATTTGCAGTCGCTCTTCATTCATAATATTTTTTGTTGAATCATCTAATGGTAAATGCAGACTCACAACATCAGATTTTTTTATCAATTCTTCTATACCAACCGACTTAACCTTATTTTTCTCATAAAACTCTTTAAAGTTCAGAATGTCATGAGCGAGTATTTTACAGTTAAAGGGTTTTAAAAGTTTAATTAGGTCTTTTCCAATATGGCCACAGCCAATGATACCAAATGTGCAATTTGATAACTGCCGCCCCTTGACTTGATACCACTTACCATTCCTAACTTCTGAATTAGCAAATACAACTCGATGAAGTAACGTAACCGCAAATGATATCACCAACTCAGAAACAGAACGTTTATTAACTCCTCCTGTCCAACCAAGCTTAACTCCATGCTTTTTCAGAGCATAAAGGTCTATCATATCTAGTCCAACTCCATATTTAGCAATAACTTTTAAGTTTGGCAGTTGAGCTAATATTGAATCGTCTATAACCTCTAAAGCAGTTATTGCTTTTTCATAACCAGATAAAAACTCAATTAGAGAGTTGCCATATAAAGACAATCCCTCATCATTAAATTTAGCATCAGTGTATCGATCAAGAACTAGTGCACGTAATTCTGGATGTCTTGAAAAAGAACGCGATGCAACAACAACAGAAGACATAATTATTGACCTCCATGTATAGCAAAATAATCATTAATGATATCTAATAATTTATCGTTGTTGTCATACAAGCCAATTTGAATATATCCGTCTTGGTCTGGCAAAATTAATCTTAATTGATTTGCACTGTTCTTCTTATCTTTTGATAAAGCTAGCATTAAAGCATTGACATTAATATGAACATTTCTATAGGTTTGAGAATTTTTATCCATCACATCATGCATTCTCTCAAAATGATGGTCAGTAGAAACTCCAAGTTTTGAAGCTACATAATTAGCTATATCCATCCCAATAGTAACCGCGATACCATGAGGAATAGAAAAGTTAGTTGCTGACTCTATTGCATGACCAAAACTATGTCCATAATTCATTACATTCCTTGGACCAACATCAAACTCATCAATTTCTATCAATTTCTTCTTCATTAACAAAGATTGATAGATAAATTTCTCCATTAATACTGAATCTTTTTTTATTTGCTCATAGCTTTTGGATAATAGATTAAAACTTTCAGGCGAGTTTATAGCATGCACTTTAATCATCTCTCCAATCCCAGATAAAATATCTTTTTCTGCTAAAGAACTAAGAAAATCAGTATCAATAATTACCTTAGTTGGAGGTGTAAAAGTTCCAAGTATATTTTTGACCTCTCCAGAGTTTATTGATGATTTTGAACCTATACAGGAATCAGACTGTGCAAGCAAAGTTGTTGGATAAAAAATCCATGGAAGGCCTCTCATCATTGTGGTGGCTAGAAAACAAGTAATATCTTGAATAATACCGCCCCCTATTGCAATCAAATTCTGCCCCCTTCTCACTTTTGCATTTACCAATGAATCAACGTACGAAGGAAACTTATCAAGTGATTTATTTTTTTCAGTAGCCTCAATTAAAAGCACTCTATTAGAATTAAGAATATTACTTAGCTCTTCACTATATATTTTTGCAATATTATTATCAACTATATAAAAATTATTTTCATTTAATTGGCTATTTAACTTACTAACATTGCCACTAATAAAGTTGACAACATACTCGCCCTTATGGGAATTTATATTAATTGCATTAGACACGAGAGAAGCCGCCATCAATCATTATATTTTGACCTGTAATGTAAGTGTTTTCTTCACTAACAAGCCAACTTACAAAGGAAGCAACTTCACTTGGATTACCAAGTCGTTTTATTGGGATTGTACTTTTTATTTCTTTTATATTTTTTTCACCTAATACTTTCCTTGTTAAGTCAGTATCAATAAAACCAGGGCCAACACTGTTAGCCAGAATACCCATCGAAGCAACTTCTGCTGCTAAAGCCAATGTCATCCCATCTAAGCCAAACTTACTCGAAGAGTATGCAGCTCGATATTCCTTACTAATCTTCCCCAAAATAGATGTGATATTAACTATTCTTCCCCAATTATTTTTTTTCATATGAGGAATAACTGCCTGACACAACATAAATGGAGTTTTTAAATTAACCTTTTGAATACTATTAAAATCTGCAATTTCAATACTTTCAAACTCATCAATTTTGTTAATTCCAGCATTATTAATTAAAATATCAATTGGCTTTTGTTTTAAATATTTAACAAAGGTCTCCGTAGAAGAGTCATTCAAAAAGTCTACCTGATAATAATTAGAACCAATAGGGTGGTCTGCATCCTTATTTGTCCCAGTTACAATAACTTCTAAACCGTCTTTTAATAGACGCTCAGCAATAGCACGACCAATTCCTCTGGTTGCACCAGTTACAACTGCACAATATTTCCTATTAGCCATACTAATTACTTTTTAACATACCTCATTAAATAATTTGATACAAGATGATCTAGAATCATATGAGCATCCTCTGCTGGACCATATTCACCTTTTTCAGTTGGCACATGGACTGAAAAATCAACAATATCTTTCATCTTACCTCCATCAAATGCTGAAATACCAACTGTAGTAGCACTCATTTTTTTTGCTACATTAATTGCATGAATAAGATTAGGCGAATTACCAGAAGCTGATATGGAAACAACAACATCTTGCTTTTTTAGCAATACTTTTAACTGCTGGCTAAATATTTTCTCATAACCATCGTCATTCGCAATAGCAGTTATAACTGCCTGGTTATCACATAAACTGATTACTCGAAAAGGCTTATCATACTCCTTTGAACCAATTGCAATATCATTTGCAAAATGACTAGCCGTAGCAGCACTTCCTCCATTGCCGATAAAAAATATAGAAGACCCTCTTTCTCTAGCTTCTAATAGAACTTTAACAAAATCATCAATGGCTGTTAACGAAATACCATTCAGTACGGTATTAAGATAATCCAGATATGATTTTGAATAGTCATTTACACTATTACTCTTAATAAAAATTTCATCGACATTATTCATATTTATTTTGTAACTATTAACAAATTAAATTAGAATTTTATACAATTTAATTGCTACCATGCAGTCCATCCACCATCAACAATAATATTTTGCCCAGTAATATAGCTTGATTCATCTGAAGCTAGAAAAACAACTGCACTTGCTACCTCTTTAACCTCAGCTTTCCTTCCAAGAGGAACTTTTTCAGAATATTTGTTAACAAATGTTTCATTCTCTCCATCATGATTAACACCTCCAGGTGAGACACAGTTAACTCTTATATTTTTTTCTCCCCAATAAGCAGCAAGATATCGAGTCAAAGAAATTACTCCACCTTTTACAACAGGATAAACCGAATGAGAATACGGTTGAATTCCTTTTTTGTCATCCTCATTACCAGCATATAATTCAGCTAAATTAGAGCCTTTATATAGCCTCTGGTCATTTCCAACAACGCCGTAAATTGACGAAATAAATATAATATTTCCTTGCTCTCTTTCTTCCATTGAGCGACCAACCTCTTGCGAAACTAGAAAAAGTCCATCTAGTTCTGATTGAATTACTGACTGCCAACCCTCTAAAGAGCATTCAGTAAAAGGCAGGTAAAAATCGTAAGGTTTTGCTGTGATACTATAAATCAAAGTATCGATTCTTCCATATTCCTCCAGAATTAAAGAAATCAATTGCACTACTGAGTCCTTATCTGTAACATCTACATCCAATTGCTCTATATTGGTTAACTCTTCTGTAAATGCAGAACTTGATGCTGCTTTAGACTCTTTAGGAAGGTCTGCTGAAATAACAAATGCGTTTTGCTCACATAACGATTGACAAAAGCCCTTACCTAAATAGCCTCGACCTCCTAAAATTAATACTATTTTATTTTTTAAATCAAACATTTATATTCATTATTCTAAAAAGTGAATTTTTCATTTCTCTCAATACCAACCCTTGTACCACTTATACTCGACTGAAATAATGCCTCAACTACCTTCAAGCTTTCTAATGAAGATAATGCATCATTTTTATGCTTTGTTCTGCCTTCTTCAACCATACAAACAAACTCTTTTAATTGATTAATATACATACTGTTAGGGTCATAATCACAATTTTTAAACAATTCATACGGTTCTTCATTATTTTTTTGGACTGTAATCTCCATTTTACTAAAATCATATGATAGCCATGCCTTTTCAAATGTAACTATCCCACTTCGATGAGACGGGCGCTGAAGAAAATCTAAATGAATTTGACTTACTGCCCCAGACTTGTGTCTTATCATCAAATCAGAACAAACATCTACATCAAGATTTAATTTATTATAATCAGTAGTTTCCCCTGAGACATAAGTTGGCAATCCGGCTAACTCAAGTGCAAGATGAATTTCATGAATCAAAGTTAAGGCAACACCACCCCCTAAATCTTTCCTTGCATAGTAGGCCTTAGTATAATCCTCATAAGGATGCCAGTCAGGTAACCACTGACCAACCTGGCATTGTATATTAATTATTTCTCCAACATCATTATCGTTATAAAAATCTTTAATTTTATTAATGATTGGATGAAACATTAAATTATGTCCAACAAATGAAGTTATTTTTTTAGAATTTAAAAGATCTATTAATTGATTGCACCCAGATAAAGTGTTTGATAAAGGTTTCTCAATAAAAATTCCTTTTACACTCTTAGAGATTTTTAATGCTGCCTCAATATGGAGACTTGTTGGATTAGATATTATTGCAATATCAAATTCATGATTTAGCGCATCATCCCAACTATATATCTCATTAACTCCTAATTCTTTTGGTATTTTTTTATAATGACCTTTTTTAGTTCTTAAAGCAGTAATATTTTTAATTCCAATTTTTTTTAAATTTGATATATGTCTTTGGCCAATCGACCCAGATCCTATTATTATTGCATTTTTTACTTTCATATTTTTTTTAAACTTTGGTTCAGATTGAGAAATAAATCTTTTGTTGAATCTTAATCCACAGTTCTTATTAATTTCAATAATCTCTGGATGTGCATCAAGTAAATCTAGTATTTCTGACAATGAAAAAACTTTATTCGTTTCATGCAAAGCATCAAAAACTGCCTTAAAAAATTTTAAATCTTCTGGATAATCAAGAGTCATTCTTAGCCCTGGTCTAATATGATTCTTATTTTGAACTTCTAGATCGATTACATTAAATAAACCATTATCAGTAAAATACCCTCCCCATACCTCAGTATCAGATGAATCCTTTATTTTTACTACACGCCTTAGTGCATCTACTTTAATACCATAGCTAAAAACTCCATGAGGAAGATCAAACTGACGAATCAGATCTGAATCTGTTTCTAGAAATTCTTCAACCATCATGTCGGCATATTCAGGATCAACAAAGGGGCAGTCTGCAGTGATATTAAGAATATAATCAAGATTAAACTCATCAGCAGCGCCTAAGAGTCTAACTAGAACATCGTCTGGATCTCCAAAAAAGCAATTAATATTATTTTCCTTAGCAAGACTACCTAATGGTTTATCTTGTTTATTTATGGATGTACAAATAATAATTTCATCAACATTTTTAGTTAGCTTTAACCTATCTATCATGTGACTCAAAATAGGCTTACCTTTAACTTTTATTAATAATTTTTTTGGTAATCTAGTTGACTTCAAACGACCAGTAATTAAATATCCAACTTTCATTTAATCTTTTGCGATATGTTTAGAACAGATAACTTGATTGGCTTGTAAATCTTTAGACAGTTTATTACCAATAGCTTTTAATATATCTATTTGTGACATATCAGAATTCTGTGAAGTTCTACAAAAACGCAAATTATTGATTGTTAATTCTTCACCTTGATTGAGGTTGCGATTTGCCAAAGCTGCCATTTTCATTGGTCCATAGGAAGAATACTTCTGCTCTGCCGCATTAAGCTCCATAGATCCATCACCATAAAGCTTATCGAGAACTTTTATCTTTTTATAAAGTATATTTAGCTGATCAATTGAGATTGCCGCTGAATAATCGCAACGCTCTTTTCCATACTCTGTAGTTACATGTTTCTCTATGAAATTCATTCCATTCGATGCAACCAAAAGCGTAATCAGTTCATTATTCTCTTGATCCCAAGCTGTATGATCTGCATAACCAAAAATTGTGCCTCGAAATAAATCTTGCATCTTCTTTATCTTATATAGATTTACATCCTCATATTTAGTTGGATAGTTTTGGAACCCAAACATTAAGACTGTTTCTCTTTTATCAAAAAATTTAATAGCCTCCTCAACCTCTTCAACTGAGCAACCACCAACACCTATGACAATCTTTGTTTTATCGCTAAAATTCTCAAGAACTGCAATTTGAAGTCTTGGAACATTTAAAGAAACAGAATGCAGTTCAACATATTCAGGGTTAAATTTTTTTGAAAAATCAACTGCCTTTGTGTCATTAAGTAACAACATTAACTCTTTATTATTTCTTCTAACTATGCCAATTAATTCCTCCCAATTTTTATCACTTAGCAACCAAGATTTAAGAGTCTTATATGCTTCATGATCTTTACTCATATATTCCTCCAGATCAAGAGAAATATGAAATTTAACTATATCTGCATTTGAGGTTTCACAAATTTTAGTCACCAAGTCTTTCATAAATATAAAATCACCTTCATGGTGCCAAGCAGTTTCAGCAATTAGTTTAGTCATCGATAGAAAATCCATTGCTAAAAGTTTCATTCACACTTCGATATTCTTCAATTTGACCAACATCTTTCCAATATTCATGAATTGGAAATACATTTACATCTTTACCCTCTTGAATTTGTTGCTCAAGAAGAGTAGGCATATCAATATATTCACCAACCTTCACTTTATCTATCATCTCTTTTTCGAAAACGTAAACCCCAGCATTAACAAAAAATTCCTTTATTGGTTTTTCTAAAAAGCTTTTAGCCTTTTGTTCCTCAATATTAACAACACCAAAAGGGATTTGCACATCATATTCTGTAACACACATTGTTGCTATACCTTTTTGTTTTTGATGAAAATTAAGCAAACGTTCAAAATTAACCTTTGTCAAAACATCGCCATTCATCATTATGATAGGTAAATTTGGAAGATTTTTAGGTAATAAGCCAATTGAACCCGCAGTTCCTAATGGCTTTTCTTCATTAACATACTTAATGCTAGCTCCTAGGGACGATCCATCGCCAAAATATTTTTGAATCCGATCTGCTTTGTAATAGGTTGAAATATAAAAGTTTTGAAATCCAGCTTTAATAAAGTTAGCTATAATTGTTTCTAAAATTGGCCTACCACCAACCTTTAGTAGTGGTTTTGGAGTATCGTTGGTTAATGGGGATAATCTAGTACCGAATCCGCCCGCCATAATAAATACAGGATTATTATATTTTTTATCATAAGTTAAGTGCTGAAGGGTTTCAAGCCCAATCAGTACTTTATTTTCATCAACAATTGGAATATGTAATAGATCTCGACTTTTCATTTTTGACATGATTTCATCAACTGATTCAGATTTTGAAGCAGTTGAAGGATTCTTGTTCATAATATCTTCAACTAAAGACTCCATTTTAAGATTTTTTAATAGAGCACGTCTAATATCCCCATCTGTTATAGTTCCTAATAACCTGCCTTTATAATCCACAACAAGAGCAACTCTTAAACCCCCTTGATGAAGAACCTTAATGGCTTTTTTAAGAGTGTCCGACACATTAAGGGATATTTTTGACCAGTCTTTCAATTTAAACCTCCTATGTTTGATCTCTAAATTTCTTAATTACTGATAGAGGCTCATTTATTAATTTGTCCACAATAAAATCTGCTGTTTTACCATTTCCATAAATATTATCAATATTATTAATTTTGTTTCTAAAACTCTCTGAAAGGGCAGTCATAATAGATTCTTTAAGTTTTTCAATATTGCAATCAATAACATTTTGATTTTTAAGTCGCCCTTTTTGCCTATCGCCAATATTAATAACTGGCTTTTTAAAACTAGCACTTTCAATAATACCACTTGAAGAGTTACCAATAAGCAAATCCGCATGTTTCATAGCACTTAAATATTTAACCTGTCCTAGACTTTTAACAACCTTATATTTTTGAGGATTATTTTTACAAAAACTCTCAATATATTGATTAATGATTTTGCCCCCATAATCAGCATTTGCATAAGTAAAAAGTATATTAAAGCCAAAAGTATCTAGGGTCGCAAAAATAGAATCTAAATCACTTTCTATGTCAGTTGCTTTTAGAGTAACAGGATGATAGGTGAATAACGCACATTCTGAAGAAAGCTTCCAATCTAACTCTTGCTCTAATTGAGACTTTGTTAAAAGTTGAATGTTTATTATATTATCAATCCCTGGGGCTCCACTATTGAAGACTCTTACTGGGTCTTCACCCATTTGAATTACTCGCTGCCTATAGGGCTCAGTTGAACAAAAATGCAAATAACTCATCTTTGTAATTGAATGCCTAATCTGCTCATCGACCGCACCCTCAGTAATTTCACCACCATGGACGTGTGCAATAGGAATATTCATTAGCATTGCTGAAGTTGCAGCTGCGTGAGTTTCATATCTATCACCCAATAATAAAACCACGTCAGGCTTTAATCTCTCCAAACTTTCTGAAAGAATTGAAGTTGCTGCTCCAGCAGACTTTACAATAGAAGATTTTTTATCTGACAAAAAAAGATTTTTAATTTTTTCATCAATATAGAATCCATCATCTTCAATTTGGCCTGAGGTAAGCCCAAATTCACTTGAATGATGAGATGAAGTAGTAATTAATTGAAGGTCAAGTTGAGATGATTCTTGAATTTTAATTAGAACAGGATAAAAAAGACCATAATCTGCACGTGAACCTGTAATAACACAAATTTTTCTCTTATTCATAAAAAATCATCTAATTGATAATTTCGCTGTGCTACTTTACCAACAATATTATCCCATTTCATCGGACTTAAACCTGTTCCAGGACGCTTTACTGTTATATTGGTTTCAGTAAAAAGTTCTCCTTTTTTGATAGGTTTGCTAGCGACTATAGATTTTCTAACCGCAGTTATGTTAGGCTCCTCACTTTTACTGGGTTTTTTTTCACTACTTCCAAGAGCTTTTTCGATATTTCGAATAGACATAACCATTGATTTTAGTTCATCAGGACTTAATGATGATTTGTGATCAGGACCATCCATAGTTTTATCTAAAGTAAAGTGTTTTTCAATGATAGTTGCTCCCATAGCGACAGCAGCTATATCAACTTCAATACCCAGAGTATGGTCACTATAGCCAACTTCAACTCCAAATTTATCTTGTATTGTTTGCATTGCCCTTAAATTTACGTCTTCCATAGGCGTCGGATACATAGTATTAGCATGCAGAATTGTTATATTTTTTTTTGATGTGCCAGCCCTTGTCAAAACAATTAATGCATCCTCTATTTCTTTGAGAGTTGACATTCCAGTTGACAATATTACCTTTTTGCGTAATAAGCCAATCTGTCTCAGATAACTTAGATTATTGATTTCTCCACTAGGAATTTTAAAGATTTTTAACTCTAGCTTGTTAAGAAGTTCAATACTTTCATGATCAAAAGGGGTAGAGAGAAAGATAATGCCCTTTTTGTTGCAGTAATCAATAAGCTTTTTGTGAGCATTAATATCTAACTCTAGTTGTTTAAGCATATTATATTGAGATTCTAACTGATTGGTTGTTTGCCTCTGATACTCAGCCTTTTGAGCAGTTTTTAAGACCAAATTCTCAGTTTTAAAAGTTTGGAATTTAACAGCATCTGCTCCACATGAATAGGCGACATCAATTAGTCTATAAGCTAATTTAATTGATCCATTATGATTAACGCCAGCTTCAGCAATAATAAATACACTCACTTGACAATACTCCCTGCTTTAATAAAACTATTCTTCTTAATTTTAATTGAATTATTAGTGACAACCCCACTCCCAATAAAGCACCCATCCTCGATGATCACATCACCATTAATTGCTGCATTAGTAGAAATATGGCAATGATTAGCAACTTTACTATCATGTTCAATTAAGGCTTTTGAGTTAATAATACAATTATCTCCTACTGAAGCTCCTGCATTAATTAGTACATCATGCATTACTACTGTACCATCACCAATAATTGCATGTTTAGAAACACAGGCCCTTGGAGAAATTATTTTTGGCAAACTAAAACCTGCTTTCTGCACTAGATCAAATAGCTTTATTCTTATTTCAGGTGATTGTATTTGCCCGAGGGTTATAAATGCATAAGTATATTTTTTTGATAAGTCTTCTAGGTCTGAATCAGTAGCAAAGATAGAGTAACCTAAAACATCAGTACCAAGCAACTCAGGCTTATCCACTATACCTGCAATTGTGAATTGATCTTCTTGTTCAATAACATCAATCACTGATTTACAATGGCCTCCTCCACCAACTAAAATGATTTCTTTCATCTTAGTATCGTGCTACTTGGTAAATTGACTAAAGTCTCCTGAAGTAACTCAGCAGTATTTAAGTTACTACATTGAAAACCTTGAAACATATTTAATTTATTCATCAAGGTCCAAATTGGTCGTGTTGTAACCCCTTTTGCATTTGTTTCATTCAAAAACAAATCACGCTCATTTTTATCTTTCAATTTTATTGAGTTCAACCAATAATTAGACTGGCAGTGAGCTGGCTCTTCAACAAATCTATATGGCTTATTTTTAAAGAAATCTTTATATTTAATAGCGGTGCTCCTTTTGCTTTTTAAAAAGTTTTCAAGATTTTCAAGTTGAGCAATTAGTAATGCTGCGTTTATATTAGGCATGCGGTAATTGTATCCAATCATATCATGACTATATTCCCATTTATGTGGAACTTTAGCAGTTGTTGTTAAGTGTTTTGCTCTTAATGCTAATTCTTCATTATCAGTAATAATACAACCACCTCCACCTGAAGTTATAATTTTATTGCCATTAAAGCTTAAAGTTGCAATTGAACCAAATTTTCCAGTGTGTTTTCCCTTATAAAAACTACCTAAACCTTCGGCAGCATCTTCAACTAAATTTATATAAAATTTATCGCAAATATTCTTGATTTCATCTATTTTGCATGGGTGGCCAAAAGTGTGCATTGGTATACATGCCTTAACAACTTTACCGGTTTTGTTATTTACACATTCCTTATTTTTAACAGTTGTATTTTTTAATAGAAAGTCTAGAAGTGATTTAGGGGATAGGCCCATTGTATCTTCATCTACATCCACAAATATTGGGCTTGCCCTACAATAACTTATAGCATTGCAAGTTGCAACAAAAGTGAGGGGCTGAGTTATAACTTCGTCGCCAGAATTAACACCAGAAACAATTAAAGCTATATGAAGAGCCGAAGTTCCATTTGAAGTCGCAACTGCATAATCAACACCTACATAGTCAGCTATTTTTTCTTCAAAAAGATCTACAAATCCCCCTAGTGAAGAAACAAATGTTGAGTCAATACATTGATTTAAGTATTTCTTTTCATTGCCAATAAAAAGTGGCTCATGCAGGGGAATAAATTCTTTATCGCCATAAATAGATCTAACAAACTCAACTATATCATCAAACATTATAAATTTCTGACTTATAGCTCTTCAAATTACTAGGCTGAATAAACCATTCGATAGTTCTTTTAAGACCTTCTCTAATACCAACTTGTGGCTTAAATCCAGTGAGCTTTTCAATTTTGGTATTGTCACACCAGAGACGAAATACCTCAGACTTTTCGGGCCTAATACGTTGCTCATCCATGACAAACTTAACATCACTGTTCATCAATTCTTTGATGAGGTTGAGTGTATCCTCCACACTAATTTCGAAATTAGAGCCAATATTGATAGTTTCACCAATTGTTTGATTATTCTCCGCTATAGCAAGAAAACCTCTACAGGTGTCTTCAACATAACTAAAATCTCTGGTTGGTGACACATCTCCTAACTTAATCTCTTTCATACCATTGGCGATTTGAGTGATAATTGTCGGTATAACTGCGCGTGAAGACTGGCGAGGACCATAGGTATTAAATGGACGTGCAATTGTTACTGGAAGATCAAAAGCATTACAATAGCTCATCGCCATCGCATCAGCTGAAATCTTGCTTGCACTATATGGTGATTGGGGTTGTAATGGATGATTTTCGTCAATAGGTACATATTGCGCTGTACCATATACCTCACTCGTGGATGTATGAATTACCCTCTTAACTCTGTTTTCTTTTGCTGCTTGGCAAATATTTAAAGTACCCTTTATATTCGTGTCTACATAACTATCAGGCGCAATATAGGAGTATGGAATTGCTATAAGTGCAGCAAGATGAAAAATAATATCAACATCTTTTGTGATATGTTTACAGAAGTGTGGATCACGAATATCTCCTGCAACAATATTAATTTGATCTTTGCAAGGGAGATCCGACAGCCACCCCCAGTTGTTAAAAGAGTTGTACTGGGCTAATGCTTTTACCTGATAGCCCTTATCTACTAGTAATTCAGAAAGATGAGAACCAATAAATCCATCTGCCCCTGTTACAAGTGCGTTAACTTTGTTCATTGCTGCTTAATTATTCCTTAAATTATAAGTCATCATAATTTACTTTTTTCAATTCTGTCATTTTTTTATTTAGAATGAAAATCCAATACTTTTTTTTCAATTTCGTTTAATGCATCAATATCAACCTTTATGCCTTTCTTATATAGAATTGATGTTATATTCGAGATTGATAGCAAGGAATTTTTCTCAGTACTTTTCATAAATCTCAATAATCTTACAATCAAAGTCATAATACTTTTTGGCAGAATAGCTTCAACAGAACGATATTTAAAAGATTGTTGAGTAATTTTTATATACGCATCAAAAGCTTGAGAGATATCCTGTTTTAAATGAGACATATTATCTTCTTCTGATGCAATAGACTGAAGTATAGCATCAATGATTTCATCTCGAATTGATTTGTTAGATTCTTTGTACCAGAAATCTTTTATTGGAACGGAGGCTTCACCAACATGAACCCTAATTGGTTCATTCTCAAAACTTCGAAGCCACATCAACTCATTAATTATTTTATATTTTCCTAGATAAGAGGAAGTAATTTCAAATTGAATTTCGCCAATAGACTTAACATAAAATTCAAAATTCTTATATGATAATGCACGAATTGATTTTTTCCAGATTTCCGTTCGCATTACTGAGTATATTGAAGAAGGAGTATATGCACTCATATGATAAATGGATCTTTCCAAAGGAGTTTCTTGATTGACCAAATGATTTCTTAAATCAGGATATATCTCATTAGTTAAAATCTTTTTATCTTTAAATAAAAAAGATATTGCAGAGCCCATGCAAGAAACAATTTCAGGATCTTTTTTTAATTCTTTGATGCATGAGTCTAAAGCACTAGGAATAAAAAATTCATCATCTGCCATCATGATTGAATAACTAGTTTTAACAAGTTCAGTACTTTTATAAAGACGCTCCATCAAGGAAATAGGCATGAAATAATAGTTGATATTTGAGTCTATAGAAGAAATTACTGACTGCTTTATAGGGTCTTTTGATCCATCTAAAATAAGAACCTTTACATCGTAATTTTTCCAGTAATGCATTGCTCTAATTGCATATTCTTGCCTATTAAAAGTAGGAATAACTATAGATAGATTAGATAATAACGACATAAAAAATTAATCAGTATTGTTATAACTACTTTACTCTTTTAAGATACCCATCAGGTGCAACAGTTAAAAGTGTTTTATCTTCAATTTCCTTATCTATTTCAAAGTCAGAATTTGACTTAATAAATTCCCATACTGCAGTTTTTGGATTATCTAGACTATTCCATGGACGATCCATAGATAATTCATCTGGCAAATCCTCAATTACGGTATCAAAAACTACACAATAACTATTGATTGATGTTAATTTGGCGTATGCTTCTAACTCAGAAAGAACATGATCATGCGTATGATTAGAATCTAGAAAAACCATGATGCGAGAATATCCTTTTGCTAATTTATGAACTTTAGAGATAATATCATTATCGATAGAGGATCCTTCAATAAGCTCCATTCTACTCCTCATTGGGTGAAGATTTAAAGCCTCCAAATTATGTTTACGGATATCAATATCAATACCAATGACTTTTCTTTTGGGTTTTTTGGGATCAAGCATTATGCCTTTATTTACAGCATCAGAATAATCTAACAAAGCAAGCATTGATGCACTAAAAACAATAGAGCCTCCATGAGCGATACCTGTTTCAATTATTAAGTCAGGCTTAACCTTCCAAATAATTTCCTGTGTAGCGACAATATCTTGAGGATATTGAATGATTGGACGAGAAAGCCATTCAAAATTATATGAATAGTTTAACTTTACTGTTTCAGTCATGAATTGACTAGAAAGATTCTTTAAATTGTTTGAATATTTTTTCATTTAATCTATATTTATTTGTATAAAAATCAAAATAATAAAATTACAGTTTAATTGTTTAATAATACTCATTACATCTAAGTTCCGGTGACGGGGAATAACTATATGAAATAGTAGTTATTAAATTCTTATTCCATCATGCTCTTCATGGGGGTCGATATTTATATCTATAACCAATGCACCTTTAGTTTTAAGAATAGTTTGGATCTTTTTAGTTAAACCAGAATCATTATCAATTGTTTCCGTTTTGAGTCCATATGCATGAGAAATCTTAATAAAGTCGGGAACGGTATAACCGGTTGAAGCGTCGTTTCCATGAATTCGACCATCAAACTCTCTGCGCGCACCCATGATAATATTTCCAAAACAACGATTATTTAAAATAAATAGCTTTAAATTAACATTGTTTCCAACAACAGTTTGTAGTTCCTGAATATTCATCTGAAGACCTCCATCCCCAATTAAAGCGACAACGGGCCTGCTTTTATCAGCAAAATAAGCTCCTATACTGGCAGGGAAAGAATAGCCCATTGGAGAATTACCCCATGCAGATATTAGGCGCTGTCCCTTTTTAATTTTATGTCCTTGCATCACCCAAGTAAGATTAGCACCTGCATCTGTAATAAAAATTGTGTTGTCAGTTGCTTCTTGAAACAGTTCTCTCACAAACTTAAATGGATCAACGAATGCACCACTTTCATTTGGTGTAGTTGGAAGAACATTTTCACTTTTTAAATCAAGTATTTGTTTTTTCCAATCTAGTGTAATAAAGTTATTCTCTCCTGCGTTTTCAATAAGTGCCGGAATAAATTCTTTAAGGTCTGCATTTATTTTAACTTTTGGCAAAGTAATTCCTTCTTCTAGTTCGGCAGGGTCTATATCTACGGCAATTACTTCTGCTTGCTCTGCAAACTTTTTTTCATTAATAATTATTTTAGGAGTAAACCTTGTGCCCAAGCAAAGTAGAAGGTCACATGCCTGAACACTCTTAACACCTGCTGGACTGCCACTATTTCCTACGTTCCCCAGATACATTGCTAAATCAACTGTAAATATATCAGCTGCACCCCATGTTGTTACAACGGGCAACCCAGTTTTTTGTACAAGTTTAAGAATTTTTTTGTCCATATTGGAAACCCGAACTCCGCCACCCACCAGAAGAAGTGGTTTTTTAGCCCTGCGAAGTTTTTGAACAACTTCTTTTGCCACATTGCTAACGTCTTTACCAGAAGTGTAATCTAGCCGTTGAGGAATATAACCCCGAAGAGTTTCTGGATTAATCATCTCACGTTGAACATTATAGGGTAAGTCAATAATTACTGGACCAGGTCTGCCGCTTGTCGCCAAATGAATAGCTTTTTCGAAAATATATCTGGCATCCTCAGCCTTGGTAATCATTTCTGAGAATTTGGTTATCGGCCGAAGAACACTTACGACATCTGTTTCTTGAAAACCACGCTGACGAACTTTTCGATCTCCCGTAACATGAAACATACCAACTTGTCCTGTAATATAAAGACAAGGGATAGAATCATAATATGAGCAAGCAATCCCTGTAGCGAGATTAACAGCGCCAGGCCCACTTGTTACCATTCCAACCCCAAAACCTTTGAGACGAGCGTAACAATCTACCATCATAGCTAGTGCTTGTTCGTGATTTGGAACGATATAATTAAGTTTTTTACTTTCACCGACCTCATCAATCATTTTCATGATTGCTCCACCCTGAAGAACTGGAACAAAATTTATATTTAAATCTTCAATAAGAGATACCAGGTACCTAGCAACAGAAATCTTGTTATCTTCGGCTCCCGTATCATTTAATGGTAGTGGTTGTATTTCTGGACCCCCTTCGAACTCGCCACCCCTACCTGAGATAAGATTCTCTGATGAATTAGTAGTCATTAAATTTATTTCCAAATAAAAAAAATCATGATAAATATTTCTCAAGTGTTCTTTAATGCTTGAGTCAGTGGTATATTAAACTTCAATCAAATAATTAGGAAAGATAATCTCAACATGTTAAAAAGCAACCATAATTAAAAAGTTTTCGTATGTTATTTATTAATGCTCATCAAAGTTTAAAAAACTATTTTTTCTCTAACAAAACTAAATTCACCTACTCACATAATATTGTTAGGCTAATTTTAATGCCTTTGAAACAAAAAATTATACATTAATAAATTTTATGGACCCAAAAGGATTAACTGTAAAGGCATCACAACCAGTATATCATCGACAAATTAAACTATATTTTTTGCAGTATATTCTTCTGAAAAATCCATAAACCGGTTAACCCCCTCTTTAACATCTTCAATGTTTCCACAAAAAGCAATTCGCACAAAGTTATCAAATTGTTTGCCAAAACTACTACCTGGAGTAGTTGCAGTATGTTTTTGACTTAATAATAATTCACAAAACTCAGTATCCTTAAGAGAGGTCTGAGAAATGTCAACAAATAAATAAAATGCTGCATCAGGATCAACGATTTCTACAACTGAAGATCGGCGCATAACCTTAGCAATTTCTTTTGAAGTCTTCTTATAATGCAATTTTAATTTATCTGCATATTCTTGAAGCTGCCTCAACCCAGCAAGACAACCTAGCTGAGTAAACGCAGGAGCACAAGAAAACAAAGTGGAATTTGATAATGTTAACTTTTCAGTTACTTTTTTATTTGCAATAGCGTATCCAGTTCTATAACCAGGAATTGAAAAATTTTTAGAAAATGATGATATCACCACTAATTGAGGATGATCTAGCCCAGCCAAACTAAAAAAGGGTCTGCCAAAAGCAATACTTGCATATGTTTCATCAGATAGCAGCCACACCCCTGCTTCATTACACTTCTTGGCAAGATATTCAAGCAAATTCTGGCTGTATACTCTTCCCGTCGGATTATTGGCCGAATTAACAATAATAGCACGAGGCTGAGTTGCAAGAGCTTTATCGACTGCTTCTATCGTTAAATCAAATCCATTCTCAGCACTTAAGGGAATATCTTGGACGTCCAGCCCAATATAAGTACTAGCAGCAAGATAAGTGGGGAAAAAAGGAGAGAATAAAACAATCCGATCCCCTCGATCACACACAAGGTCCATAAATTGACTCACCAGCAAATTAGCTGGGCTGATGACCACCTCTTCCACTGATATTATTTTTTTTTGATTCAAGGAATATTGCCTTCCAATCTCCTCTCGCAGCTCCAACAAACCAGAAGAGGATGTGTACCCAGTCAATTTATTTTCAAGTGCTTTAATAGTTTCTTGAAAAATTTCCTCAGGAGGAGGCATACGAGGACTTCCTAATTCCAAATGAAAAACTTTCTTTCCATCAAGTTCTAGTTTTTTAGCATTATCTAAAACTTTAAACATTTCCTGACCTATTAGAGCATCACCTCTTGCAGAAAATGGAAGCTCATCGATATTAGTCATAGATAAAATCCTTAATATTAACAGTTAAAAAGTCGGAACTTCGTGGTCAACTAAGGAAAATGAGCCATAGCGACCAAAAGATACCATATTCAAAGGTAGTAACATCACCATTTATTTCGACTGTTAACTAGAATTTAAGCTAACCTTAGCCAAATTATTTTTTAATAATATTTAAATCGTGTTTTATTACTGATTTAAACTTCTACTTTACACTTAAGCATTTCAAGATACTTTGAAGCATCTAAAGAATTCTCTTTTGGTGCCCATGATGCCATTTTTTTCCATGTATCAATGTCATATATACCTTCCATAGTTTCATAGATAATTACCTCATCAGATAGCATGACATAAGTGTGCCAAGTAAATGCAGGAACCTCAATAAAATCTAACTTACCTTCTTCAAGAATAATTTTTTGAGTAATATGACCTACTTCATTAAACAGAATGAGTTCAAATGATCCTTTAATTAGATACATTTTTTCAATTTTCTCTTGTCCAGGATGAAGATGAGGGTGCATATAAGAGTCTTCAAGAATAAAGTTAAACACCTGATTAAAGTAATCTCCTTTTTTATGAAGAATTTTAGGAGATCTTTTCCTAACTGAATTAGTTGCTAATTCAAAATGAGTTTTTACCTCACTATCTAGTAGCAATGGAACTTTATATTTATTCAAAATTAGTTAATCCAATATAAATCATCATCAATTTTCTTAGTTTTATGAAGAAACTCAATCTGCTGAAGTCTATAAAAATCCCTAGTACTAAAACTATCTTTATTAAGGCCAATTTTTGTTAACTCATCTAATAGATTAAGTATACCTTTCTCAACATTCCACTTACATTTAAAGCCTGGCAATGTGTCTTCAATTTTGTCAAATAATACTTTGTAAGACCTTGTATCTACTCCATCTTGGATTTTACGATCTTTAACTAACTCATTTACATCATCCTTAGATTGATCTAGATAGTTTAATTGTGAGCCTTTAATATTAGAATGAATTATATTTGCAATATCAAGAACCTGATAGTTATCGTCGTTTTGACCAACATTAAAGATTACAAGTTCACCTTTTTTAGGATTCCAATCTAGACATCGTTGAAAAGATTGACAAGCATCATCAATATGCAGATGAGGTCTCCAAGCCATGCCATTAGAGTTAAGAGTTATTTTTTTAGTTGTAAGCGCTAGGCCACACAACATATTTATAACAACATCAAACCTTATTCTTGGTGAAATTCCATAAACAGTTCCGAATCTAAGCGCAATAGGTGTGAAATTTTCCTCTGCCAAGAGTGAAAGACCTTCTTCAACTTGTAATTTATTAATTGAATAGGATGTTTGGGGATTTGTTTGGCTATCTTCAGACAAAAAATCATCATTAGCTGCGCCATAAACTGAACAGCTAGAGGGATAAATAAATTGGATGCTTAATTTCTTACACATAGAGGCTATTTTCAAAGCATAGTCTCTTGTTGGGTCATATATTTGCTCAGATGTCATATGGCCAAATGGATCATTCGAAATACCTGCTAATAAAATAACAGAATCAGATCCTTCTAAATCACTCTCAACTACTAATCTGGCATCTTTAGAAATAGTATTAATTGAGTCTATTGAAGTTAATACACCATCCTTAAAAAAACCAGTATCCATACCAGAGCAATTGTAACCACGTTGTTTAAGATATTCGCTTAATCTGCTTCCTAAATATCCTTGAGAGCCTAGTATTAATACATTTTTTTTCATTTTTTTTAAGAATAAATTGTAAGGAAATATTTAAAGTGATGGTTGGTCATAGTAGGTAATTCGTGTCCCACCATTATCAAACTCTACTGGCAAAAAGTATAGATCCGAGAGAGCATCTATGACCTTTTTTTGATTTGCCTGCTCAACATAAAATAAGAGAAATCCACCCCCACCAGCCCCTAATAATTTACCGCCTGAAGCACCATTTTTTTTGGCTTTTTGATAATAGTTTTCTATCTCAAGAGAAGAAATATCATCTGTAATTTGACTCTTTATCTTCCATCCTTTGTCAAGAATCTTTCCAAAATTATGTAGGTTATCTCCTGAAGAAAAAATCTCTCTTAGTGGATCCACTAAATCCTTTAGATTTCTTAATTCGAGTATCTTATTTTGAGTATCACGCTCTTGTGATTCAAGAATCTTGCTTGCATCTCTTTTTGATTTGAGATAGAAAAGCAATAAATTGTTTTGTATATCTTTTTTTGTTGACGGCTCATAAAGAACTGGCTCGACTAATACTGTCTCATTAGGGTTAAAAGTAAATACATTCAAATTGCCATATGAAGATGCAAAATGGTCTTGTTTGCCCATAGATCTTCCAAGTAAATCAACCTCAATATGCGCAGCTTCTGAAGCAAGTGTATGCTTAGTAACCATTTCACCTTTGAGGGCATGAAGAGCATTCACTAAACCAACTGCAAAAGCACTGGATGAACCCAAACCAGTTTGTCCAGGAATATCAGTAAAGGTCGTTATTTCGATAGGAAAGTCTATTCCAAACATAATAAGTGCTTCTCTAACGATTGGATGTTCAATATCTTCAACTCTATCTTTAAACTCAACTTTACTCCAGTTTATTCTGTATTTATGTTCAACAATACCAATCTGTTTTTTAACAACTACATAAATATATTTATTAATTGAAGTACTAATGACTTGACCTGGCTCTAGAGAATAAAATGCACGCAAATCAGTCCCTCCACCGGCAAAACTAATTCTAAAAGGAGTTCTAGTTATAATCATGAGCAATATTATAGTTTAATAATAACTTAATAAAGCCTGAATACCTAAGCTAAGATTACTAAATCTGTGTGTCGGCATTTCTTCAGGCATAAGGTTTTTAAGCTCTTTTTTATCGCCTATAAAAATACTCTTGCAGCCAGCATTAAAAGCTGCTTGGCAGTCCCTTGGATCATCGCCTATAAAAAAAGTTTTGTCTAATCTAAACAACCAGTCGCTTGATGCTTGGTATAGCATTCCAGGTTTAGGTTTACGGCAATTGCAATTCTCTTCCCAATGGTGCACACAAACGTATATATCTAATACTTCGACACCACCATGAGTCAACTCATCTTTCATATTCTTGTGAATTTTTTCTAATTCTATTGGATTAATAATTTGTCTAGCAATACCAGCTTGATTAGTGATTACAATAAATTTAAACCCTTCCTTTGCTAATAATTGCATTGCTGAAAGAGTTTCTGGTATCCATTTGAAACTTGCCCAATTAGTTATATATTCTCCACGATGAGATTTTGTATTAATAACCCCATCTCGATCTATTAATATTATTTTATTTTGACTAAGGTATTTTTCAGTCTTTTTCCAGCGACTTGGATCTGAAATACTGTGGTAGTCACCATCCAGAATATATGAGTTTATTTGTTGTTTATTACTCATTTTTTTTAAAATCTCAGAAAAGCTACAATCAGCTGATTTATAGAAACTCAAAGTTTTTCTATTCTCAACAATCATATAACCAATCTCTACATAATCAAAAAGATTAGATGACCTCTGATTATCATATTTCTTAACAATTCCAAAATTATCTAGTTTTACATTTCCCGGTGATTTTTTAGAAACCATAAAAGTTAAAGGCTTATTATTCTTTTTATGGTCTGCAAAGAGTTTATCTAATGAAAATATAGCAAAGTTATCTGAATACATAAGCAAAAAACAATCATCATATAATTCTTTAGCTTCCCATATCCTTTTTCCCGTATCCCACTCAGCTGGGCCATTAGAATATTCAATTCGCCATCCCCAAGCCTCCCCAGTGCCAAAGTAATTTTCAATTTTTTTTCCCAGATACCCAGTAAGGAGAACAAAACGATTAATACCTTCATCATGTAATTGACTCATTAAATACCAAAGAAAAGGTTTGTTATTGCACAAAATCATTGGCTTTGGAATTGTATTAGTAAATGGAAGCAATCTAGAGCCTATGCCGCCACATAAAATTACAGCTTGCTGAGGTTTATTTATATTCACTTCAATTGACTCCATGATCTTCTAATCCCTTCGACAATAGAAGTCTTTGGTGACCATTTTAGTTGTTCTTTAGATGAGCTTATACCTGCCCAAAAGTTGGTATTTGAAATTACAGACTTAGAAGTTAATTCAATTTTTTTAGACAAATTAGACGAATTAAGAACTATTTGTTCTGCATATTTACAAATCTCCAGTACTGAAATAGATTTTCCAGTTCCAAGATTATAGATACCAGATTTGAATGGAGAATTTGTGGCAATAGAAAGTGCATCTATGACATCATCAATAAAAATATAATCGTTTGCACTATGAGGAGTTTTTATTTCTGGCAAACTTCCTATTTTCAAATGATTCAATATGCTAGGAATTAATGATTCACTCCTTTGACCTGGGCCGTAGACGTAAAATAACCTAAACCATCCTAAGCAAATAGATTTTTCTTTAGCAATCTCCTCTACCCATAAACGTAAAGAATGTTTTGCCAAAGTAAAGTAATTACTTGGTAAAGCTGCATCAGTTTCTTTACATTCACCTTGAACTTTTCCATACTCCCAGCAACTTCCAGAAATTATAATTTTTCTACAACTTTTGATTTCAGTAATGAAAGAAATAAACTTTATAGATTGATTTAAATTAAAAAATGACTTCTCAAATGAAAAATCTGGGATATCCTGCCATGCAAGGTGAATGATTACCTCTGGTTTAAAAGCATTAATTTTATCTTTATAAGTTTCAACAGAGTTTAAGTCAGACTTTATCCAAGAAATTGATTTATGACCATTTACAGGAATTGATCTACCTATTGCCAGAACCTTAAAGCCTAATTCAGAAAGCTTATTGGAAAGTGGAAATCCTATAAAGCCTGAAGCACCAGTTATTAGAACTCTCAAACTATTTACCTAAGTAATCAGGAATATTTCGATCTTTGTCTGATATTACAGCTGGTTCACATGGCCAATTTATCGAAAACATTGGGTCATTATAACGAATACCCGAATATGTGTCTGGGTTAAAAGAATCGCCCATATAATAATGAACAATCGTATTGTCTGACATCGTTAAAAATGCATTTGCACAACCCGATGGAACATGAATACTCTCTTTTGTTAATGAGGATATACTCAAAACAACCCACTCATGGTATGTTTTAGAATCTTCCCTGAGGTCTATCACAACATTAAAAAGAGCTCCAGTCACACATGATATAATTTTTGATTCTTTACTAGGTGGTTTTTGGTAATGAAAGCCTCTTAAAGTATGTTTATTATAATTCTCAGAAATATTACCTTGCTTTACGTTAAAAGTTATTCCTACTTTTACAAGCTCATCTTCACAATAACTTCTGTGAAAAATTCCTCTATCATCCGCGTGGGGACTTGGTTCGATTAAATATAATCCATTAATTTTTTGTTTTATAAATCTCATGCAATGTATGGATTCCCTGGAAGTGGAACAATAAACTCTCCTTTATAGCCAGATTGCCTCAAATCTTGAATAATTTCATCTTTAAAATTCCATGCAAGTAAAAGAATAGTATTTGAATCTTCAATATAGCTTAAACCATCTTCGTAAGAAACTATTGGTATTTCTGATCCTGCTGTCATTAGTCCATGTTTTAAAGGATTTTTATCAATAACTACAGAAATATGTTCTGAGCAAATTCCACAGTAATTTAACAATGTAGAGCTTCTGGCTGAAGCCCCATATGCAACAATTTTTCCATGTACTTTAACTTGATTTAGAACAATATTTGTCAACTCTTCAGAATGTTTTTTTGCATTTTTTGAAAAATTAATCCAAGCTTCTATATTGTTGTATTCAATTTCACTTTCGCTATTTATAATATTGATTAAATCACTAGTTTTTTCTCTAGTATTTTTTGAAAAATATACTACCCAAGAACCGCCACTTATTGGACTAATTGACACATCAAATATATTTAATTCATATCTCTTCAAAAGAGCTTCAATCGTGGTTAAAGTATAATAAAAAAGATGTTCATGGTAGATATAATCATAATGCATTTCTTGGACCAAAAGTCCCGCATTATGAAATTCGATAATGCCAATGCCATCATTGGATAAAAGAGTTTCTATTCCAGAAATAACTGAATGAACCTCTTTAACATGAGGTATCACATTTCTTGCGTAAATGAGATCTGAAGGACCATTTTCACTTAATAATTCTTCCGCTAACGTCTTAGAGAAGAAGTTTGCTTGAGTTGGGATTCCTTCTTTTGATGCAATTTCAGCTATATTGACTGCTGGATCAATACCCAGCACTTTACAACCTATTTTCTGAAACTCCTTAAGAAATGTTCCATCATTACTTGCTATCTCAACAATAGAAAGATCTCTAGTATTTGAATTAAAATTCTTTAATGCTTTTTTAGCAAAATCCTTACTATAATTAAGAGCAGTTTCTGAAGTTCCTGTTATCCATAGATACTCGCTAAATAAATAATCAGGATCAATATTTTCACCTAATTGGACGGTAGAACATGCTTCACAGAACAATAGCCTCAAAGGAACAGATGGAGGTCTGATCGACTCATATAGACTGTTAGCAGGAGGCTGGCTTCCTAGGTCCATAACCTCTGTAATTTTAATAGAATGACATATCCTACATGTGTTTATTGTTTCAAAAATATCACTCACAAATTATCCTTATATTTATTATTAATTAATACTACTTAAAACTCTAAATGATGAGTCCAAAAAATCATTTTGATAAAGGTGTTTCAATTGCTTCAATCTAATAGTCTCACGACCTCTAAATTGCTTTTCAGTAAAACCAATATTATCAAAAAAATCAACAAGCTCTTTACCACCTTGACTAAGGCTCCATTGAGGATTGTAATAATCTTTTAACTCTGCAAGTATTCTATCAAAACTTACTTTATATGTCCTTGGATCACTGTGCTCTCCTGTAAAAACCAACTCACATCCAGGAACAGCATTTTGTGCAGCTTCAGCAATATCTCTAACTGTAAAATTTCCATTTGGAACACCTACATTAAATGCTCTGGCAGAAACAATTACTGCAGGTGCTTCAATGCCTGCAATGAAAGCGGAACAAACATCTTTGATATGAACAATAGGTCTCCAAGGAGTTCCATCACTCATAATCTCAATCTTTCCTGTAGTATATGCACAAGCAACAAGATTGTTAAAAACAATATCGCACCTCAATCTAGGACTTGCCCCAAAAACTGTTGAAGGTCTAAAACTCGTTACTATGAAATCCTTCGAAGCCATTGAATGAAGCTCCTCCTCAGCAGACCATTTAGCCTTTGCATACTCAGTAACCGGATTTTTTTCACTATCATCTTCATCAAGTTCGCTTGTTGAATTTGACACTCCATACATACTTTGAGATGACGAATAAACAAATCTTTTAACTCCAGCCTTTTTAGCGAGTCTAGCAAGATGTATAGTGCCTAAATAATTAATATCTTTAGTTAGTTTTGGAGAAAATTCTCCAAGAGGGTCATTTGAAAGTCCAGCTAAATGAATAATACCATCCACATCATCCAAATCTTTTTCGTTGACATCCCTTAAGTCTTTAATAACTTTCTTATAGTTATCATCATATTTTTCCAACAAATTTTCTGAAAAATAGCCACAATCTAAACCCAATACCTCGTAACCTTTTTTCATGAGCATTGGAACTAAAATTGAGCCAATATAGCCTTGATCCCCAGTTACCATTATTTTCATAAATATTCCTTCAATATGAATTTAATATATATAAATTTCACCCTAACTATTCATAAAAAAATTTATTTTTAAAGTGCTAACAAATAAAAAACTATTTAATATCAATAAACGAAAATAAAATAATTTAACAAGCCTTAAAAGTTTAAATAATAGTGCCATTGTCTATTTTATAAATACGGTCGCAATACTTAAGAGTAGTCAAACTATGAGAAATAACAATTAAAGTTTTTTTACCATGCAGAAACTTAATTTCATCAATTATTTCTTTTTCAGTTTCACTATCAAGTGCACTAGTAGACTCATCCATGACTAATATATCTCGATCATAGTAAAACGCTCTTGCCAGAGATACTCTTTGCCTTTGTCCTCCAGAAATCTGAACACCTTTTTCACCAATAATTGTGTCAAGACCATTTGGTAATTCACTCACAAAAACATCTAATTGGGATTTTCTAATTGCCTCTTGTAACCTTTCTTCATCTATGAAATTATCACTATCTTCAATTCCAATATTGCGACGCAAAGTATCATCAATTAGAAATACATCTTGAGGAAGATATGCAACTTTAGATCTCCACTCATCCAATATATTTGATATTTGCAATCCATTGATTAAAACTTTTCCTTTTTGGGGAATTAAAAGACCAAGCATTATGTCAATTAAAGTTGTTTTTCCACTCCCAGATGGTCCCATTATTCCTATAGAATCACCAGATTTAATTAAAAAACTTACATCTTTGATAACTTTAATCTTTGATTGAGGATATGAGAATTGAATCCTTCGAAACTCTAACTCTTTAAAAATGAGGTTTTCAGCTTTAGACTTGGAAACACTTAGATGCTCTCTTTCTTGTCTATTGATTAACTTTTTATAATCATCGACTAATATTTCGACTGAATTTTGACTTTGCCTTAAACGTAGTACACTATTCATAATTTGATTCACTGAAGGTATTAATCGCATAGCAGCAACGCCAAACATAGCTAATATTGGCAATATAGAACTCATATCTTTATTAAACAATAAAGAAATATAAATTATTAAAATTATAAAAATTATTAGAATTAGCTCTAGCAAATAGCGTGGCATAGACTGAATAACTCCAGTCATAATTCCTGCATTAGAATAAGCTCTGGAGCTTTTCTTCACTTTATTATAAAAAAAAATTTCTTTTTGTAAGACTTTGATTTCTTTGAAACCAGACATGCCTTCATTAATTGCCTTAACCATTTGCCTATTAGAGTCGTTACTTTTCTTTCCTAGATTTTTAAGTGGAACATTAAATACATACCAAAAAACTAACAATAAAGTTGAAATAAGCAGTATAAGGGCTACAAGAGAATATATGTCTGTAAAAGCCAATAGTAAAATAATCGAAAATGTGACTATACCTTCACTAAAAAGCCTTAACCAAGATTGAACTATCGATTGAGAGAATTGTGAAGCTAACCCTTGAATATTAAAGATGTATTCCGCACTATTTCTTTTTGTATACTCAATATAAGGCATTGTTTGATAAGATCTCATTAAGAAAGTACGTACCTGAATTTCTTGAGTATAAGAAAATCTAATTATTAGAAAATTAATTAAAATGACTACTAATGTCTTAACAATGAACACTAAAATCAATACAAACCCAAATACAATAATTAATTTATTTCCACTACCATAAGACGACAATAAATCAATGAAAGGAAAATTATTATTCTCTAGAAAACTTCCTGGATTGATAATCATAGATATATAGGGTGCAATTAGACCAATCCCTATTACTTCAAGCAATGAAGCCGCTAAAAAAGCTAGTATTAACCAAGGAATCTGTTTTTTACGATTACCTAACAAAAACAAAATAGACCTTGAATATTGACTAAAATTTTTCATGTAAATTAAATAATAAAAAATTTAAACATCTTGAACTTTAATCTATTTTTTAAGCTACTAGAAAAAATATTAATAATATCTTGCATATATTTAATTAATTTATTGCTCAAAATTTTCTAAAATCAGTCCAAGTATTTTAGAAATTATTCAAATACCAGGAATAAGTTTTTTTTAGACCCTCTTCAAAATTAGTTTGATATGTCCAACCCATTTTAGTCAGTCTGGAAACATCCATTAGCTTTCTTGGAGGACCTTCGGGTTTAGATGCATCAAATATAATTTTGCCCTTAAAGCCAATCACATCTTTCATAATCTCAGACATTTTGAGAATAGTTATGTCATTACCTGTTCCTATATTGATATGAGAGAGCATGGGTTTTGTATTTTTAATATAGCTACTTTTAGACAATTCTAGAATAAAAATTGACGCTTCTGCCATATCATCAACATACATAAACTCTCTTTTAGCTTCTCCAGTCCCCCAAACAACTACTTCAGAGTCATTATTTATTTTTGCTTCATGAAAACGTCTCATTAATGCAGGAATAACATGAGCATTATCTAGGTGAAAATTATCATTAATGCCATAAAGATTCGTAGGCATTACTGAACGAAAATCTGTGCCAAATTGTCTATTGTATGACTCACATAATTTGATTCCAGCAATCTTAGCTATTGCATAAGGTTCGTTAGTTGACTCCAATAAACCTGAAAGCAACGCTTCCTCTTTCATTGGCTGTGCTGCTTTTTTTGGATAAATACAACTACTTCCAAGCAAAAGTAAGCGCTTTACATTATATAAACAGGCAGAGTTAATTAAATTAGCCTCAATCATCAAATTTTGATATATAAAGTCTGCGGGATAAGTATTATTTGCATAAATACCTCCTACCTTAGCAGCAGCAATAATTACACAGCTAGGCCGTTCTTGCTTAAAAAAAATTTCTACAGTTAATTGATTTGTTAAATCAAGCTCTTCATGTGAACGAGTGACAATGTTTGTAAAGCCTTTATTAATTAATTTCCTTAAAATAGCAGACCCAACTTGTCCATTATGTCCAGCAATAAATATTTTTTCGCTTAATTCCATAAAAAAATTAATTAAATACTAGTGTTATTTTTTCTATAGCCATGCTCTTTTAGTAAAACATCTTTTTTTGCGATATTAATATCATTTTCCATCATTTCAAAAATCATATCTTTAAAAGTAATTTTAGGCTCCCATCCTAATTTTAATTTTGCTTTTGAGGGATCACCCAGCAATGTTTCAACTTCTGTTGCTCTAAAATATCGAGGATCAACTGAGACAATAATTACTCCAGTATCTTCATCATAGCCTTTTTCATTAACACCTGCACCTTCCCATCTGATTTTTTTATTAAAAAAGCCCCAAGAGGTTTCTACAAAATCACGAACAGAATATTGGACACCAGTAGCTATACAAAAATCATCGGGTTCATCTTGTTGTAACATCAGCCACTGTATTTCAACAAAATCTTTTGCATGCCCCCAGTCCCTTTTAGCATCAAGATTTCCCAGGAAAAGTGTGTCTTGTAATCCCAATGAAATCCTTGCTAATGCTCTAGTAATTTTTCTAGTAACAAAAGTTTCACCCCTTATAGGGGATTCATGATTAAATAAAATACCATTACAAGCATATATTCCATATGCTTCGCGGTAATTTATTGTTATCCAATATGCATAAAGTTTAGCAACAGCATATGGTGAGCGTGGATAAAAAGAGGTATCCTCATTTTGCGGAACTTCTTGGACGTTACCATATAATTCTGAAGTTGAAGCTTGATAATAACGTGTTTTCTTCTCTAAACCTAAGATACGTATTGCATCTAGTATTCTTAAGGCACCCAAAGCTACCGTATCCGCAGTATATGATGGAGTTTCAAAGGATACTGCAACATGCGATTGCGCTCCAAGATTATAAATTTCATCAGGCAGAATTTCCTTAATAATATCTAATAAATTCATTGCGTCAGTAAGGTCGCCGTAATGGAGTATAAATCTTTGATTAGTTTCATGAGGGTCTTGATAAAGATGATCAATTCTTTCAGTGTTAAAAGACGAAGACCTTCGCTTAATACCATGAACTTCATAACCTTTATTTAGTAATAGCTCTGCTAAATAGGCACCATCTTGTCCAGTAATACCTGTAATTAAAGCAACTTTATTTTTTAACATAATTAATACTTTCTCCCATAATATCCCTCAATACTCTTCAGCAATAGCAGTAAAAAGTTAGCTTAAGCTTCGGAACATTTTATATACTAAAGTAATAACAAGGAAAAAATTAATCCATTAAACCAATTTATTAACAATAATCAATACTAAATAAGTATATAAGAAGTATTTTCATTCAACAAATTTAATAATTCTTTAACCAAGCATTTATATTAGCCTAGTAGCCTATATAATAAGTTTGAGATACATAATACTAAATTAAAAAGCCTTTAGAACACTTATCAATAACTTAATGACATACAACAATATAGATTTTAATAATACAACGATTCTCATAACTGGAGGTGCAGGCTTTATCGGAAGTAATTTGGCTTTTTATTTTCAAAAAAATTTCCCAAATGCAATCGTTGTTGTTTTTGACTGTTTTAGAAATCAATCAATATTTAGTAATGGCAATCTTCAAAGTTTTGGCCATTACAAAAACTTAATTGGATTTTCAGGCGAAATTATATGTGGAAATATAAATAATCAAGATGATTTAGCGTTGTTGTGTGATTATAAATTTGACTATATATTTCATCAGGCAGCTATTTCTGATACTCGCGTACTTGATCAAGAAATAATCATGAAAACTAATGTAAATTCCTTTTATGAATTATTAGATATAGCGAAAAAAAATTCTTCAGTGATGGTTTATGCTAGTTCTGCTGCAACCTATGGAAGCACTTCTTCTCCACAAACTGTTGGTAAGGAGTGCCCTGAAAATCCTTATGGCTACAGCAAATATGTTATGGATCAAATTGCTATAAATTACTCAAAAAAACATCCAGAAATGACTATCTCAGGCCTGCGATATTTCAATGTATATGGTGCTAGAGAATTCTATAAACATAAAACAGCTTCAATGGTAATCCAATTAGCTCATCAAATTCTTGATGGCAAATCGCCAAGACTTTTCAAAGAATCTAATAAGATACTGCGTGATTTTATTTATATTGATGACGTTGTACAAGCTAACATTAAAGCCTGCAAACCCAAAACAAATGGCATATTTAATATTGGCACTGGTAAATCCAGAAGTTTTCTGGAGATTGCTGATATTTTACAAAAAGAATTAAATACTGATTTAGGAACAGAGTATTTTCCTAACCCATATAAAGGATATCAAATGCATACACAAGCAGATATTACTTCTTCCATTAAAAACTTAGGTTTTAAACCTAAGTTTTCATTAGAACGCGGTATTAAAGCTTATATTCCAGAAATTTTAAGCTTGCATGGTACTGATATTTCATGATTGATTTACAAGACAACACTCCTAAAATTTTAGTTGTTGGTGATCTAATAATTGATCACTACCTATGGGGTTCATGTGAACGCATATCTCCAGAGGCGCCTGTACAAGTAGTTAATGTTGATAGTGAAAGCACATTACTGGGCGGAGCAGGCAATGTTATTAATAATCTTAATGCTCTGGGATCAGATGTTGATGTCATTAGTGTAATTGGTGAATGTGAGGTATCAATAGAACTAAAAGCTTTATTGTCAGATATTAATGTAGATACTCATTATTTAATTACTCAAAAAGGTCGAGTTGCTAGTAAAAAAAGCAGAATAATCGCTGGACAACAACAAGTAGTTCGATACGACCATGAAAGTACCGATGAAATTAATAATAAATCACAAATAGCCATTATTGAAACCTTTAAAGCGATTGTTAGCAATTACGACGTCATACTCCTATCTGATTATGGCAAGGGTATATTAACTTTTGATCTAACACAATCATTAATTAGTATTGCTAATAAAAATGGCAAAAAACTATTAGTTGACCCTAAAGGAATAGATTATTCAAAATACAAAGGAGCTTATCTACTTACTCCTAATAAAAAAGAAGCTAATGAAGCAACCAATGTTTCAATTAAAGATAATGCAAGCCTTATAAAAGCAATCCAAACCCTTAAAGACCAATGCAACCTAGAGGTTTCTCTTATCACTCTAAGTGAACAAGGTGTGGCTATATTTGATAAAGAATTACGTGTTCATCCTACTGTAGCTAGAGAAGTATTTGATGTAACTGGCGCTGGAGATACTATCCTCGCTTCACTAGGATTTGCACTATCATGTAATAAGAAAATTGATGAGGCTGTCAAATTTGCTAATTTAGCTTCGGGCGTTGTAGTTGGAAAAATTGGCTCAGCCACTGCGACACTTAATGAAATTATTGAGTATGAGTCTAGTCTTAATAAATCTTCTAGTGATGAACATATTAAAACTTGGGATGAAATTTCTTCTATTGTTAGTGAATTAAAAAATAAAGATAAGAAGATTATATTTACAAATGGCTGTTTTGATATTTTGCATATTGGACATATAAAATATTTGGAGATAGCTAAAAGCTATGGAGATATTTTAATATTAGGTCTTAACTCAAATGACTCAGTTCAAAGACTTAAAGGTGAGAATCGCCCGATAAATTCTCAAGAAAGCCGAGCGTATATCCTTGCTTCACTTGAAGTGGTTGATTATGTAGTAATATTTGAAGAAGATACACCTTTTGATTTAATCAAGCTTATTAAACCAGATGTACTAGTCAAAGGTGGTGATTATGAAGGTAAAGAAATAGTCGGACAAGATATAGCCAAAGAATTAAAGCTAGTAAAATTTATTAATGGCAAAAGTTCCACTAATATCATCAATAGGATACAAAAATTATGAAGGATATTATCGAAAATGAATTTAATGAGCACATAAAAGTTGCTAACTCACTTCATAATTTAACTAATACTGTTTCAGCTTCTGCTCAGCTATGCATTAACTGTCTTAAGAATGGTGGAAAGATTTTAATTTTTGGTAATGGTGGTAGTGCTGCAGATGCCCAACACATTGCTGCTGAACTAGTTGGCAGATACAAAGCTGCTCGTAAAGGCCTTCCAGTCATTGCTCTAACTACCGATACTTCAGCTCTAACTGCTATTGGTAATGACTACGGATATGATTATGTATTCAATCGGCAAGTTGAAGCATTAGCAAATAAGGGAGATGTAGTAATTGGTATCAGCACCAGTGGTAGTAGCGCTAATGTAATTAGTGCTCTAAAACTAGCATCAGAATTAAACTGCAAGACTATTGGATTTAGCGGTCAAGATGGAGGAATAATGAATGATATCTGTGATATTAACCTAGTTGCGCCTTCTAAGGATACGCCACGTATTCAAGAAATTCATATTATTATTGGCCATACAATTTGCCACTTAATTGATCAAGAATTTAAGGTTTAATTAAATCGCTTACTGCAAGCAAAACATCTGATCCTTCAACCTGTTTCATACAATTGTGATGCTTTAGAGGACAGGTGCGCTTCAAACATGGTTGGCATTCTAAATTCTTCTTAATAATAATGCTTTTTTTATTCTTCCATTGAGAAGTTTCTTTGTCATTAGTTGGTCCAAAAATTGCCACTGTTGGGATTTGAAAAGCTGCTGCCAAATGCATTGGACCACTGTCACCAGTAATAAATAAATCTAGATTAGCAATTTGACTAATTAACTCCTTAATGGTAGTTTTAGCTGCTAGATTTTGATAATTATCAACACCGTTTTCAATCAAATATTTCTCAATATCTGCTGCAATATCTTTTTCACCAGATCCTCCAAAAATAACAATATCATACTGACTAGATAAATCACTTGCGACATCTGCAAATTCTTTTGGATACCAGCGCTTAGCACTACCATAAGAAGCCCCTGGATTAATACCCAATAATTTATTTTTTCCGTCTTTATTTTTCTTTTCAGTATGTAATATTAATTTACTTGCAATAACATTAATACTCAGACTATCGTTAACAAAATTATTATATTTTTCTACTTGATGACCTTTGATAAAAAAATTTTTATCAAATTGATACTTTCTTTTAGATGAGATACAAAGTTTAATAAATTTTGAACGAAACGAACCCCTAAAAGATAAAAACATGTCAAATTCACCAAAACTCTTTATAGTTTTATATAAATTAATATAACTTTTATCTAAAACATATGTTTTAGTTACCTTTGGATGATTTGTTAGAGCTTCGACTGCCACATCTGAACCTATTAATGTGATTTTTACATCTTTGAAAAAATTTGCCAAATTTTCAATAGCAGGCGTTGCCATTACTGCATCGCCAAGCCAAGTAGGGAGCTCGATAAGGATTTTCATCTAATAAGTTTATAGTGCTTTTTACTTAAATCTAGCCCAAAAAAATTTTCAAGTTTAATTATCATGCGATGTTTTTTTTGCTTTTGATTGAGCCTATAACTAGGGTCTGTTTGATACAATCCCTCTTCTTTAGGGAGCCAATCTTTAATAATTTCTGGATGTGATCCCTGAAATTCTTTAATGATGGATTGATCCATTTGTGCATAGTCAATTTTAACTGGCTCTCCTCCCCAGTACTTTTGAACTTTTCTGCTCTTAAGATTCATCTGGTTTTCACTTCGCACCCAACCATAATGATAGCAAGTAGCATTAATCCTTTTTGCTCTTGGGTACCTCCCGTTTTTATTGGAGTCTAAAACAAGCCAAAAAAGACCATCTGGTGCATAAGATCTAATTGAGTTTTTTATGATTCTAGCCTCTGATCGATACCAGCCAGGAGAGTTAAGTACACTATTAGCATTGCCATAAAAGTGATTAAAATCAAACACAAGAGCCTCAACTTTTGAGTCATTTAAATGTATTTCCATAGATTTTTTTATTTTCTCTAAATCCCTCTCGTGATAAACTTCATCTCCCTCTATATAAAAAACCCAATCACCAGTGCAATTAAACTGTGCGATCATTTTCTGCTGGCCATAAACATAGCCTCGATCTCGCATTTCATCATTCCATTTTGAATTAATAATGCGAATTTTATTATCCTTTAGTGACTTAATCATCTCTAATGTATCATCCTCGCTCTCACCAACATTAATAACAAACTCATCGACTATTGGCAAAATAGATTGTATAGATTGCAAAAATGGATACCCAAGTAGCCGTCCATTTTTAATAAATGTAAAAGCACTAACTTTCATTTTTATGTATTGAATTAATTCCATTCTCACACCATTGAATGCAATTATTTATAGCATCTTCTAACATTGCATCATTCCTTTTTAATGATATTCTAGAATTTTCATTGTGCCATAAATGAAATTGAATCGCATTAAAACGAATATTTTTTCTTTTAACTCCACTATTAATCAAACGCACCACAAACTCACTATCCTCCCTTCCCCAGCCTTCAAAGTCATTATTAAATCCATTTATACTCATACAATCTTTTTTATAAAAAGCTATATTACAAGACTTAACTCCACGCAAATGATTCTTTTTATTTGAAAATATTTTTGATAAAAATTTTGAGTAAATGGAATTTTTCCTATTACTCAAGCTTGCTGAAAAAAAAGAAAAATTTATATTTTTTTTAGATAAGGCTTTTTTAGTTTGTATCTCCGACAATAATACTCTTGATCCTTGAACAAAAAATCCAGGCTCTGCATTGGTAATATGGTCTTGCAGGAATTGTGGATGAAGTATTACATCCCCATCAATCAAAACAATATAATCTCCTGATGATTTGAATATTGCTTTATTTCTCGACCTAGCAGCTCTAAAACCAATATCTTCTTGCCATGAATGAATAATATCTATATCAGAACTTATATTAAAACTATTAATCAAATTTTTTGTCTCTTCTGTGCTTCCATCATCTGCAAAAATTATTTCATTTGGCAGAATTGTTTGACATTTAATGCTTTCAAAAACTAATAATAATGACTCAGGCCAATTATAGGTGGTGATAATTAGAGTAATTTTCATTAGCCACTGAGTTATTAGATAAAATAAGAGGAAATTATAAGCAATTTATTCTTTTAAAGAGCTTTATGGAAAAAAATCAATATTTCTCATGTTTCTAATTTTACAAATACTATGAAAATATCTGTATATATTATTGCCTTTAATGAAGTTGAAAAAATTCGTGACTGTATCAATAGTGTTTTATGGGCTGATGAAATTATTGTTGCTGATTCGCATAGTACAGATGGCACGACTGAAATAGCCGAATCACTTGGTGCAAAAGTAGTACATATTTCTTTTAATGGCTACGGTAATTTAAGAAACCAAGCTATTAGTCATTGCAAAGGAGATTGGATTTTTAGCCTTGATTCAGATGAGAGATGTACAGCAGATGTGCGTGATGAAATTATTAAGCTTATTGAGAATGCCCCATTAGATATTTATCGTGTCCCAAGAAAGAATTTTTTCATGGGAAGATGGATTAAACATTCTGGCTGGTATCCAAACTATAGACAACCTCAGCTTTTTAAAAATGGAAAAATGACTTACACGCTAGATTTAGTTCATGAAAGTTATATTGCGCATAGCGACAAAGACATTGGGACTATAAAAAATATTATTTGGCAATTTCCTTTCAAAAACACCGAAGAACTTATCCATAAAGCTAATCGTTACTCAAGCTTAGGAGTTACAAAATTACAAGAAAAAGGAATTAATAGCAGCATTTTTAAAGCATTTTTACATGGCTTTTGGTCTTTTATTAAGCACTATATATTTAAACTTGGCTTCTTAGATGGCGGCCCAGGATTTGTGATTGCTTTTGGTAACTTTGAAGGAACATTCTACCGATACATTAAATTGCTTGAAGCCCAAAAAAAATGGAAATCCCCAAATATTAATCAAATCAAAAAACCTTAAAAATGATAACACCAGTAATATTATCAGGAGGAAGTGGATCAAGATTGTGGCCACTTTCTAGAAAGCTCCATCCAAAGCAATTTATTAACCTAGTTAATGATACTACTACCCTCTTCCAAGATACCATCTTAAGATTGCCAGAAGATTTTGCTAATCCAATTATTATTTGCAATGAAGAACATAGATTTTTAGCTGCTGAACAACTTCGTCAAATCAATAAGGACTCTAATAGCATTATTTTAGAGCCAATAGGCAAGAATACCGCCCCTGCCATTGCTTTGGCTGCTTTAAAACTAATCAATGATAATGAAGATCCATTACTAATGGTATTACCAGCAGATCATATTATCCAAAACATTAAAGCTTTTCATGAGTCAATTAAAATTGCCAAAACATACGCTGAAAAAAACAAACTGGTTACTTTCGGTATTGTTCCAAATACAGCCGAAACTGGCTACGGTTATATTGAAACTGATATTAACGACACAACTAACAGTTACAAAATAAAATCATTCACGGAAAAACCCAATCAAGCCGATGCAAAACAATATTTAGAATCTGGAAATTACTTGTGGAATAGTGGTATGTTTATGTTTAAAGCTTCTGTTTATCTTGAAGAATTAGATAAATTTGAACCAGTAATTCTTGATTGTTGCAAAAAATCTTGCCAAACTGAATATAAGGATTTGGACTTTATTCGCCTAAAAAATAATGAATTTATTCAGTGTCCTGAACTATCCGTTGACTATGCAGTTATGGAACGTACTAAAGACGGCATAGTAATACCCTTGGATGCTAATTGGAATGATATCGGCTCCTGGAATGCGCTATTAAACACTAAGGAGAAAGATAGCAATGGTAACGTTAGTGAGGGTGATGTGACTATAGATGGAGTTAAAAATACCTACATATATAGCTCAAATCGTTTAGTTACAGCTATTGGTATTTCAGATTTGATTATTGTTGACACTCAAGATTCATTGTTAATTACCGATAAAAAATATGCTCAAAATATCAAGAATATTGTCAACAAATTAAAAGATAATAATCGTCCTGAAGTTGAAAATCATCGAAAAGTATATAGACCATGGGGATATTACGATTCAATTGATGTTGGTAATGGTTTTCAAGTCAAACATATTTTGGTCAATCCAGGAGCTAAACTCTCTTTACAAAAACATCGCCACCGCGCAGAGCACTGGATTATAGTTAAAGGAGTTGCAATTATTACTTGTGGAAACAAAACTTTTAAGTTAGAAAAAAGTCAGTCAACCTTCATACCTAAAGGTGAAATACACCGACTTGAAAATCAAGGAAAAATTTCACTAGAAATTATAGAAATACAAACAGGTCATTATTTAGGTGAAGATGATATTATTCGGCTTGAAGATGACTACCAACGTAATCAACAAATTTAGAATATTCCTCTAGGATGCTTTTAACTGAGATATTGTTTACATCTGTTGCGTTAAATAAAGCAAAGGAGACAATATTTTCTGTTAATTGCATTGTTGGTGTTAGCCTAGCAAATAAAGAAACAATAGGAGTATGAACAGCATTTGCAGCATGCATTAAACCACCGTCACAACATAACAATACTTGAGATTTTTTGATTATTTGTGCTGTTTGTTTAAAAGTAAATTGATCAACACAGTTAAATAAGTTTTTTAGGGGTATTTTTCTCAGTAACTTTTCGGAAATATCCTTGGCATTTCTGGAGCCAATAAGAACAATATTTATATCTTTGTTATTAGTAACTAATTTTTCGATTACTTCATTCCACTGATTATATGTTCTATACTCCCACTCGCCACCAAGAGCAATCGTAATATATTCTGGAGGTAACCCTATACTCTGAACAATCTCTTGATCTTCTTTTGAAATAAACAACGAAACTTTGGATGATGAATTTATATCATCCTCATTCTTTATATAACCAAGCAAATGGTTCATTTGATGAAAGCTAAAAAGAACCCGATTCACTTCTGGACCATTGTAATAACCAAACATTCCAATGAAAGGAGTTTTTGGCGCTAAATTTGATTTTATATTAATACTTTTTGTACTATAAGAGTCAATAATTACTAGATCATATTTTGAGCTACATACCTTCTCTTGCTTTGTATAGACATTTGAAAATACTTGATCATCATCGTAAAGAATAGCATTTTTTTTATCGGTAAATAAATCTATACTTTTCTCTCTAATCATTACTCTATTAGATAAATCCATTAGGCTATCTCCCAGGCTAGGGGCCGATAGATTAATCCAAAGTATTCTATTATGACTTGGTAATATATTAAAAACCTCATACTTATTTTGCCTTCTTAATAAAATATAAAAATATCGTTTTATATACTTTAACCAACGTTCAAATGCAGGAGTTTCCTCAAGGAAAGCTTGAGAATAGTTTGGAATATCAAACTTAAATGGCAACGTATATGTTTTTGTGTAACCTGACATTAAAAAAGCTATTTATTGAGTTATAAACTAATTGGGGTCAAAATAACTCATACTTATTGGTATATTAATCTAAAAAACACTATTTTATTCTAATTATTAATATAAAAAATTTATGTTGCTCAATAAAGAACTACCAAAATCCTTCGCAATATTTGTAAGAAGCAGTTATGGTGATTTATTGATGGTTGATCCTCTTATTAAACATATTAAACAACTCAATACTCATAACACAATCACTCTTTTTGTAGAAGATAAATATGTAGAGCTTATTGAATTTATGGAAAATATTGATTACTTTTATCAAATTCCTTCAAAAGGCAACAAATACTTAATCTTTACATTTTTTGGACTTAAATATCGTAAGAACAAATATGATATTAGTATTGCAGCAAAGACTGGTGTTGGGTCTGCCAATGGATTTTTCCCATACATATTAGGCGCAAAAAAACAAATATCATATATATCAAAAACCAAAACATGGACAGATAAACTAGTCAATTTTCCAATTACTTATAGTGATGAAATTTATCACAGACAACATTACGCTTTGGGTGTATTACAATTATTAGATAGTAAATTAACAAAAATTCCAGTTTACCTATACCCAAAATTAAAAATTAAAGTTAATGTACGTAATAATCTGAAACCAAAACTTCTTATTTCGGTTAGCAATAATAGAGATTCCTCTTTGCTCAACAATAAAATAATAGCATCAATTATTAATACAATTAGTAAAGAATTTATATTTGACATTTATATTTCTGCTTTAAAAAGTGACTATGAAAAAGCTGTCAATCTTAAGAAGAAAATTATTCCACAGTCAACTATTAAACTAACCCCGATACTAAAGGACTACTTAGAATTGATTAATTCTATGGACATTTGTTTTTTTGGTGATGGAGGAAGCATGCATATGGCTGCAGCACTTGGAGTTCAACAAGTTGTCTTATTTGGACCTACATCCACAACAACTTGGTCACCATTAAGTAACATGGCTACTGTGTTAGAAGATAAATCAAATGTAAATAATATCCCGACTAGTAAAATATTAGATGCTTTGAAAGATAAACTTAAAAACATAACATCTAATGAATCTTAATATTAGTATTAGTATTAAGCTAATACTTATGTTACTTATCTTTTGACAATTGAATTTAGTTTGAAAATTTGAACTTAAGCAAAAAAAAATTTGTATTTAAGAACTAATCATTTGATACCAATCTTCAATTTCTTTGAAAACTAACCTAGGACTAATATTATATAAGCAATCACTTTTACCATTATTATCATCACAACCAGCATTACCACAAGCTACACATATCATATCTGCTTGAAAAATTGTAACATTACCGTAAGTTTGAATAGCCATATCATCTGTTGCTGATACTTGTAATTGATTTGACCAGGGAGACCACATACTCAATTTAGTTGGACCAAATATAGCAAAAATACGTTTATTTTGCGCTGAAGCGATATGCATATTTAGAGTATCCATGCCGATATAGGCTTTAGATAAACTACTCAATGCAAAATACTCTTCCAATGAAGTTTCCCCAATTAAATCAAAGATATTGGGCAAAGATGGAAGGTTAAGTTTAATTTCTGTATCAATTTTATTATTTGTACCTGTTACTACAATAGAAACTCCAAGCTTACTAAGAAAAGAAAGTAATTCATCCCTTAAGTATTGAGGATATATTTTGTATTTGTACTGAGCAGATGGATGAAAAATAACAAATTCTTTGATGCCCCTTATATCTAATTTTTTTTTAATACTAGCAATCATTTTGTCTGAAACTTCTAGTGATGCTTGAATATTGTTATGCTCAATTTGCAATAAATTTAATGGTTCTAAGTTATTAAGCAATATGTGTTTTTTTATATCAAAATAATAGTAATACGTCAGAAGTATTTTCTTCCACCATGAACTCTTATTATCTTTTTCAATTGCACTAATTGATTTTTTTGCAGCAAATAGAGCGTATAAAACGCTACGATCACTTGCTGTTAAATTAATACTTAAATCATATTTTTTATAGATTTTAAATATCAGATTTTTTTCTTGTTTCCATCTATTATTTTGCTTCTCTTGATATGAAAAAGTATAAACATTTGTTATGAAAGGAATAAGCTTTGCGCTTGATTGAGTATCGTCATTAACTAGCAGATCAATCTGAGGAGATTCATAATATTCATAAAGCGCTTTAACAAGAGAAGAGCTTAAAAAAACGTCTCCATTCGATCGTTGTATTATTAATAATATTTTTTTAAGTTTTCTCAAAATCTTTATATAAGAATGAACTAAAAAATACATACATTAGTGTTGTGTAATGTCCTAATAAATAGGAGTCACTTAGCATAATAACTAAAAATAACAATGGCAGAGTAATTGCACTGTCTCGAATAAATTTATTCGAAGATAAAAAAGACAACTTGATTTGATAGTAAAAAATTGACAGCATACTAACCAAACCTATTAAACCGAGTTGTACAAGAACTAAAACATACATATTGTGAGGATTAGTTATATTTGGTAAATGTGATGAATTAATTTGATTAATTTTTCTATATTCCCTAGGAAAATCTCCCGTACCTACACCAACTAAAAGATTTTGTTTAATGATATCCCATGAATTTATCGCATAATTAATCCTCTGTCCAACTGAAGAACCATTGTTCATGTATATGTTATCGGCTTCATACATTACTGCTTCCTGAATCGCCAAATTAACTCTATCTTGAAATGGAGGGCTTGAATAATAAGCTGCAAAGAAAATTCCAGGAATCACTATGGTTATTACTATCAGAGCTTTCAACCTTTGCGACTCAAAAAATTGAAAGGTTAAAATTGCTAACATTGCAAAAAACATAATCTGACCAGCACGACCATAAGTGATGAACATATTAATGGACATGGTTAATGCAAAAAAACCAAGCCAAAAAAACTTGGTGCTGTTCAAATTCTTATTAAATAATACTTCATGCAGAACTAAATAAATTGCAAACGCCAAAATTGGATTGTATGAAACATGGCTCATAAAGGGCGTTGGATTAGCAACACTAGCATTTTTAAATTCTGGAATAATTTCTAACCATATTAAATATGAAACTACTTCTGTCAATGAAATTGCCAACAAAAATGCATACACATAATATTTAATATCTTTTCTTTGAACAATGTTAAAAAGAACAGGGAATAGTAATAAAAAATACCACATTTTATGAAGGATATGAAGACCCCAAATTAAATCTTCTGTCCAAAATATAGCAATAATATGTATGCAATAAAATACTATTGATGCAATCATTAGCTTGCTACTCTTTAGATGATTGTATTTAGATTTATAATTGCCTGAAAATAGCCATAGAACAACGATTATCAGAATAATTATATTAGCTCCAGAGACAGTTAGAGGTATAAGAAAAGCCAACATTATCAATAAGTATTGATATATCTTATCTATAGTAATATTGTTTAACATAATAACCTTTGACTGTAACTTATGAAATAATATAAAAATAGATTATACTCACCTTAATTTATGCCTATAAAAACTATTTTTCTTGATCGTGATGGTGTCGTAAATAAAGAAGTAAAATATCTTTACAAGATAGATGACTTTAAGTTTATTGACGGTATATTTGATACTTGCCTGTACTTTCAGAATCTGGGTTATAAAATAATAATTATTACAAATCAATCTGGCATCTTTCGAAGTTTTTATACTGAGAATGATTACCAAAGACTAACTGAATGGATGTTAGGTCAGTTTCAAAACAATAAAATCAATATTTTAGATGTATTTCATTGTCCTCATGGACCTGATTCTAATTGTAATTGCCGAAAACCACTGCCAGGAATGTTTCTTAATGCAAAAATCAAACATAACATTGATATGAAACAATCTTGGATGATTGGTGACAAAGAAATTGATGTAATAGCTGCTAATGCATCTGGCATACATAGTACTATTCTTGTGAGGAGTGGCCATAGCATTGATGAATCAAACTCAAATGCTAGTTATATCCTTGATTCAATTCATCAATCAAACGAAGTAATTATTAACTAAGATTTTCTATTATTGATTTAGTAAGTCTTGGGAAACTTGCAAAATCTCTTCAATATCAATATCCTTTATTGAATTATCATTTTTATCTATTTTGTAGGGGTTGACTTCAGAATTTGATTCAATAATTTTATTGACTTTTGTTAAATAAGAATTTCTGTATCCTGGGGTAGGCCCAAATAGAGTTATTGATGGAACATTTAATGCCCAGCCTATATGAGTTGGACCTGTATCTGGACCTATTATAAGGTCCACCTGAGAAATTAATGATATTAATGAATCTATAGACAATTTATCACAAATATTTACATTTGGAGATAATACTTTTATTTTATCTGCCATTATTTTTTCTTTTTGATCTCCCCAAGTAATTAGAAAATTAGCATCAATTAAATTTGTAAATTCAGCTAAATTCGAAACAGGATAGCATTTTGATTTATGAGATGCCCCAGGAACTAATAAAATATTTTTTTTGGAATTGGATAAGTTAGTATTTAAATGTTTTTGGCTTGAATACAAAAAAGGAACTTTATGTTCAATTTGTTGTTTACTAATATTCAATCCTAATGCAAACTCAATTAGCGCAACATTGCGTTCGATAACATTTTCATCATATCCATAATTAAAGGTTTTATTATAAAAAATTGAAGAAATACTTTCTCTTATTGAGAATCTGTTAAAGCCTATAGTTATAGGCGAAGGTATCAAACGAGAAATCAACGCCGATTTAATTAAGCCTTGCATATCAATTACCAAATCATACGGACCAAGCTTTCTAATCTTTCTTAATTCATTTATAAGTATAAAAAGTGATTTTTTCTTTTTAACTTTTTTAATATTAACTTCATGGATCTTATTAATATCTGGATGATGCTTTAATACTTCCTTAAAACTTCCATCTACTATCCAATCAACCTCTATTTTTTGACTATGATTCTTTATAAACTGCAAAACAACCATAGCGTGTACAATATCGCCCAATGCTGAAAGTTTAACTATAGCTATTTTCATAAAAAGTATTTTACAACGTCATTCACTTTCTAAGCGCCACATATTAAATTAAGCTTTTAATGATATAATTTACAAAGCTTAAATTATCCTAAGAATTGATATAAATGAATTCTAAAAATACTGAAGAAAAGCCTACCAATTTCATACGTAACATTATTAACGAAGATCTTTCTAGTGGAATTCATAGTAGCATTATAACTCGCTTTCCTCCTGAACCTAATGGATACCTTCATATAGGTCATGCAAAATCAATCTGCTTAAATTTTGGAACTGCTAGCGACTATAAAGGCTATTGTAATTTAAGATTTGATGATACTAATCCTGCTAAAGAAGACCTTGAGTATGTTAACTCTATCAAAAAAGATATTGAATGGTTAGGATTTGAATGGAATGGTAAGGTCAAATACAGTTCAAGTTATTTTGATATATTTTATAGATGTGCTGAAGAATTAATTTCTAAAGGCTTAGCATATGTTTGTTTTTTAAGCGTTGATGAAACTCGAGAATATCGAGGAACACTAAAAAAACCAGGCAAAAATAGTCCTTATCGTAATACAAATATCGAAGAAAATCATTCTCTTTTTAAGAAGATGAAACACGGTGAATTTAAGGAAAGTGAGTGCGTCTTAAGAGCCAAAATTGATATGTCTTCTAGCTTTATGTGTATGCGCGACCCTACTCTTTACCGTATTCGCTTTGAAAAACACCACCAAACAAATGAAGATTGGTGTATTTACCCAATGTATGACTTTGCTCATTGCCTTGGTGATGCCATTGAAGGAGTTACTCACTCTATATGTACTCTAGAGTTTCAAGATAATCGAAGAATTTATAATTGGACTTTAGAAAATTTAGATGATTTTAATGTTCCTGATCGACCTCATCAATATGAATTTTCTCGTCTGAATCTTGAGTATACAACAACATCCAAAAGAAAATTGAAACTCTTGGTAGACAATAATCATGTTGCTAGCTGGAACGACCCAAGAATGCCAACCATTTCAGGGCTTCGTAGAAGAGGATATACTCCAGCATCAATAAGAGATTTCTCTGAACGAATTGGAGTTTCAAAAGTTAATAGCTTAACTGATATTTCAATTTTAGAATCATCAATTAGAGATGATCTAAATAATACTGCTCCTCGTTCAATGGCTGTAATTAATCCAATTAAATTAGTGATTGAAAATTACCCAGTCGGTAAACTTGAGACTCTAAAAGCACCTATCCACCCTCAAAATGATAAAATGGGCACTAGAGAAATTTTCTTTAGTCGTGAAGTATATATTGATGAGAAAGACTTTATCGATATTCCACCGAATAACAAATATAAACGCCTAGCAATAGATAAAGAAGTGCGTCTTAGAAATTCTTATGTTGTAAAAGCAACTCATTTTGATAGTGACATAGATGGTAATGTAAAAACTATCTACTGCACTTATGATCCTGAAACTTTAGGAAAAAACCCTTCTGACGGTCGAAAAGTTAAAGGAGTTATTCATTATGTTGAATCTA
>Ga0233427_10000162_pt1 | contig 91394 bp, 89 predicted proteins | sample SI_118_April2016_5_FD_179885 | JGI IMG/M metagenome (GOLD analysis project Ga0233427, IMG submission 179885) | Seawater microbial communities from Saanich Inlet, British Columbia, Canada - SI_118_April2016_100_MG | ecosystem: Environmental > Aquatic > Marine > Inlet | place: Canada: British...
GGCATCTGGAATGTCAGATTCTGCAGCGGCAACCGGAGAGTCTCATGGTTGACCGCAACGATTCCAATCAGCGCGAGATCATCTTCGACGGCCTCGAGCACACCGCCCATGCGAGTCGGGGTGCCGGCATGCATTTCATCCCAGACAATCTCGCCGGCCCCCGCATCGGCCACCCGCCGCGAGACTTCGTCCTGAAAATGGGTCCGCACGATCGCCAGAACCGCATGGTTCTCGGCGAGGCCGCTGGTTACGGACAGGCGCAAGGGCTCTGCCGCAACTACCTGCGATACGGAGAAGGGGGAAATAACAGCGGCGGACAGTATCGCGCCCGCCATCGCGGTTCTCGTTGTCATATCGGCGCCTCGATCCTTCCTGGGTCGGCCACAAACGCCCGATCTCCGGACGCATGCCTGCGCATAGCGTGAGTAATTCTGGGCGCAAAAGGTTAAGCAAGCGCATACGGGGCGGGCCTCATACGTTGAAAACCGGCGGAAACCCGTGGTGAGGTGCATTCGAAAGAGGGAGACATCATGAAAACCATCGACATTGGCCCCGACGGCATGGCCGAGCACATCGTGCGTTTCAACGAACTGCAACCCAAACAGGGCAATTACGCATCCCTGGGCATTCCGAGCGAGGCCTACGAGATGCTGACGGCGAAAACCCTCTACTCGTTGCTCGCGCCCGCAAGTGCTGCCGGGTCGCACCAGTTCACATCGGCGACGGGTCCCGACGGCCTGTCACTTTCGATCGCCGAATGCCCGCCGGGCGACGGCCCGATGCTCCACGCCCATATGGAAACCCACGAGATCTTCTTCTGTCTCAGGGGCCGGTTCGAAATCAGCTGGGGCGACGAAGGCGAGCATGCCGACGTGCTCGAACAGTTCGACATGGTCGATGTGCCGCTCGGCGTCACCCGCGCCTTCCGCAACGTCGGCGACGACGACGCGCTGCTGTTGGTGATCATCCTGGGGAGCAACCAGAACGACATCGGCTACGCCCGGGCCGTGGGCGATCAGGTCGCCGCGAAATACGGTCCGGACGTGCGCGACGCGATCGAGGCGAACACCTCGATGAAGTTCAATGTTGGATGAGATTGGCGGCACGGACTGGCGCACAAACAGCGCGGGCGTACGGCCTATTGGGCGGCTTCCTCGCGCGCCGACAGCGAGAAAACCTCGGCCAGCAGTTCATAGGAGCGCAGCCGCTTCTCGAAATTATAGGTGATCGTCAGAACGAGTAATTCCTCCAGGCCATTCTCGTCGGCGAAGGCCGTGAGCTGCTCGTGCAGACTCTCCGGCGTGCCGGCAAACCTATTGGCCTTGTTCGCCTCGACGACCTGCAGCTCCTGCGGACTGTAGTCGTAGGCCAATGCCTCATCGGGATGGGCATAGGGCAGATGCTGGCCCTTGTTCAGCCTCAGCCGCCACAGGTCCCGGCTCGCGGCCAGATAGTCCGCCTCTTCCTGGGTGTCGGCGCAGACCACGAACACCGCGGCATTGGCCCGCGGTGCGGCGAGGCTGTCGGACGCTTCAAACTTGTCCCGATAATATTTCAGCACCGGCGAGATGACCTGCGGCGCGATGAAATGGGCGAACGAATAGGCCAGCCCGAAATGCGCCGCATAGGCCGCGCTCTGATCGCTGGACCCGAGCAACCAAACCTCGGGCGCCTCCGCCACGGCAGGCGTGGCACGCACGTCCTTGAACGGCTTGGTCGCAGGCGGCTCATCGGCCAGGAACGCCATCATGTCCGCGATCTTGGTCGGGAAATACTCGATTCCCACCTCGCTGCCATAGGCCAGCGCTGCTGCCGTGGCCCCGTCGCTGCCCGGCGCGCGGCCGATGCCCAGATCGATCCGGCCAGGATAGAGGTTTTCCAGGAGCTTGAAGTTCTCCGCCACCTTGAGCGGCGAATAATGGCTCAGCATGACCCCGCCCGAGCCGACGCGGATATGTTTGGTCGCGGCGGCCACACGGGTGACCATGATCTCCGGCGACGAGCCGGCGAATCCTGCGGTCCCATGATGTTCAGCCAGCCAGTAGCGGGTGTAACCCAGCCGCTCGGCCGCCTGTGCCAGCGCGATCGTTTCTTCGAGCGCCTGACGGGCATCACCGTCTTCGCGTATGGGAGATTGATCGAGGACGGAGAGTTTCACCATGGCGATATCTCTAGCATGTCCGGATGATCCGACAGTTTCATGACCGTTTATCGGGACGCGGCTGCAGGAAGACGGTCATCAGAATACCGATGGTGACAATCACCGCGCCGACAATGTTCAGGGCCGTGGGAATTTCTCCCAGGGTCGGGATGGCCGCAATCAACGCCAGCGGCGGGACCAGGGATCCGACCGCGGCCTGACGGGTCGGGCCGATGGTCTTGACCGCATAGGCATGGCCGAAGATACACAGGAACGCCCCGAACACCCCGTGAACAACTGACTGCATGACGACGTCGTTGAAGGGCGCGGTGAACATCGTGGAAGGCAAAAACAGAAACCAGACCGGGATGTAGACAAGCGCGTTTCCGATCAACAGGGCCGCGAGCGACTGCATGACCCCGAGCCGCGCGGCGCGCATCCCGCTGTACCAGATGGCGACCGACAGCGCGGCGCCCAGGAACAGCAGATGCCCGCGCCACTGTCCCGCCTCGCCGCCGCCCGACAGCGCCTCCCAGCCGACCGCGCCCACCCCGGCGACGATCGCGAAGATTCCGGCCCACTGCCAGCGGCCCGGCCGGTCCCCGACCCAGGCCCATGCAACGAGCGCGGCGAAGATCGGAAGTGCGCCATACATCACGACGGACGCATGCCCCACGGGCGCATAGGTCATGCCGCCGAACAGCATCAGGATAAATGGCGCGCCGCCGAAAAAAGCGACGATCGCATGGTCGCGCAGCCGCACCCGCCAGGGGAAGTAACGCACCAGCAGCGGGATCGCCAGAATCACGGCGACACCCATACGCAAGGCCGCCATATCATAAATCGTCAGAGCGTCGGTGGTCGCACCCAGCCGGCCGGCGATCAACATCACCACGACGCACAAGACCGTGCCGAGCCCGGCCGCTATTCCTCCCCAATCTTTCATGTGTGATGCCTACAACCGGTCGAGCGCGGTGATGATCTTGTCTGACGTGGTCGTCCAGCCGATCAGCGCATCCGAGGATCGCACCATCTCGATGGTCGCCTGTTTGAAGGCCGGGTAGTAACTCTCGGTCGCATCCTCGACAAGCAGACATTCATAGCCACGGTCATTGGCCTCACGAATGGTGGTCTGCACGCAGACCTCGGTGGTGACCCCCGTCATCACCAGATGGGTCGCACCGACCCGATCGAGCTCGTCTTGCAGGCCGGTGTTATAGAAGGACCCCTTGCCCGGCTTCTCGATGACGATTTCGCCGTCGACCGGTGCTAACTCGGGCACAATATCGCTGCCGGGTTCGCCGCAGATCAGCAGCCGCCCCATGGGGCCTTCGTCACCGATCCTGAGTGCCTGGCGCCCGCGCCGGAGTTTCGCCGGCGGGCAATCCGACAGGTCCGGCTTGTGGCATTGTTTGGTGTGCACGATCGGCATGCCGTGCGCCCGGAAGCCCGCGATCAGCGTCTGCATCGCCGGAATGATCGCCCGGCTCGGCCCCGGGTCCAGTCCCAGTGAAGAGCCATATCCACCCGCCTCCAGATAGTCTCGCTGCATGTCGATGGCGAACAGAACAAGCCCGGACGGGTCGAATTCATAATCATAGGGTGCAGCGGAAATGACGGGCATGGCAGATAATCACAGGTGTTGGTCGCTGGAGAGACTATATCAGTCTTGATCCAAGCCGCCGCGAACGGAACAATCACGCCCCATGGCCGAACAGAAACCCGACTTCTCCACCATCCCGTCGCTCGACCGCCTGTTGCAGGCGCCGGCCGTGATCACGCTCGTCGCATCCCACGGCCGCAGCGCCACGGTCGCAGCGTTACGTGCGGCGCTCGACACTGCACGCGGCGCGCTTGCGGCCGGGGATGCGATCGCCCTGACCGAGGATGTCTTTGCCCAGACGGCCGCAGCGCGCCTGGAGCGCGAGGCGGCACCCGGACTGCGGCGGGTCTTCAACCTGACGGGCACGGTCCTGCACACCAATCTCGGCCGCGCGCCGTTGGCAGAGGTCGCAATCACCGCCATGGCCGAGGCCGCGCGGGGCGCCAGCAATCTGGAGTATGACCTTGAGACCGGGAAACGCGGCGACCGCGACGTTCATGTCGAAGAACTGCTTTGCGAATTGACGGGGGCCGAGGCCGCCACGGTCGTGAACAACAATGCGGGTGCGGTGCTGCTGCTGCTGAATGCGCTGGCGCTGCGTAAGGAAGTCCCGGTGTCACGCGGCGAGCTGGTGGAGATTGGCGGCGCGTTCCGGATTCCCGACATCATGGCACGGGCGGGGGCTAAACTTGTCGAGGTGGGGACCACCAACCGGACGCACGCAAAGGATTTTGTGGAGGCCATCGGCGACCGGACCGCCCTGGTGATGAAGGTTCACACGTCGAACTATCTGGTCCAGGGGTTCACGGCCGACGTCGCCGAGGATGAATTGGCGGCCATCGCACATGCGCGCGATATTCCCTTCGCTGTCGATCTGGGCGCGGGCGCGCTGGTCGACCTGGAACGCTGGGGCCTGCCCCACGAACCGACCGCGCGCGAGACCCTCGGGGCGGGCGCCGACATCATTACTTTCTCCGGCGACAAGCTGCTCGGCGGGCCCCAGTCCGGGCTGATCGTCGGACGTGCCGACCTGATCGCCAAACTCAAGAAAAACCCGCTGAAACGTGCCCTGCGCTGCGACAAGGCAACCCTCGCTGCACTCGCCGCTACGCTCGGCCTCTATCGTGACCCCGATCGGCTGGCCGAACGCCTGCCCACGTTGCGGCTGCTGTCGCGCGATCCGGCCGAGATCCGCAAACTGGCCGAGAGCCTGACAGCCCCGGTGCAGGCGGCCGTCGGCGACGGCTTCACAATCTCGGTCAATGACTGCGCCGGGCAGATAGGCTCCGGGGCCTTGCCCGTCGAGAGCCTGGACAGCGTCGCACTGGTGATCCGGCCCGTCGGGTCGCGCGGCCAGGGTGCGCGCCTCAAGCGGCTCGCGGCGAGCCTGCGCGCCCTCCCGGTCCCCGTGATCGGCCGGGTCCATGACGACGCGCTCTGGCTCGACCTGCGCTGCCTCGACGATGTCGACGGCTTCCGCAGCCAACTCGAAAAGCTACAGATGACATGATCGTCGCGACCGCAGGCCATATCGATCACGGCAAGACATTGCTGGTGAAGGCGCTGACCGGCGTCGATGCCGACCGGCTGCCGGAAGAGAAGAAACGCGGCATGACCCTCGATCTCGGCTTCGCCTACACCGATCTCGAGAATGGTGCCCGGCTCGGGTTTATCGATGTCCCGGGCCATGAGCGCCTGGTCCACAACATGCTCGCCGGCGTCACCGGGATCGACTGCGCCCTCCTTGTGGTGGCCGCCGATGACGGACCGATGCCTCAGACGCTCGAACATCTGGCGATCCTCAATATTCTCGGCATCTCCCGCGGCATGGTCGCGCTGACCAAGATCGATCGTGTTGACCCGGCGCGGGTCGAGGAGGTCCAGGCGGAGATCGAGCTGCTGATCGGCGAAACCTCGCTCGCCGGCGCGCCGATCTATCCCGTCTCGGCGATCTCCGGCGATGGCATCCCCGCATTACGGGAGCGTGTCGCCGACATGGCCGCCGAGACCGAAGCCAAATCGGGCAACGGCCATTTCCGCCTCGCCGTCGACCGGGTTTTCACCGTCGCCGGGGCCGGGCTCGTCGTCACCGGCACCGCGTTCGCAGGCACCGTCGCACGCGAGGATCGGCTGTGGATTTCCGGACACGACTCCCAGGTGCGAGTCCGGGGCATCCATGCCAACAACCAGGACAGCGAGACGGGCCGGGCCGGCGACCGGCTCGCCCTCAACATTACCGGGCTCGACAAGGATGACATCGTGCGCGGCGACTGGCTCGTGGCCGACCCGGGCCTCGCCCTGCACCGCAAGCTGGATGTGCGTCTGCATGTCGTCACCGACGCGAAACGTCCGCTGCGCCACTGGACACCGGTGCATGTGCATCTTGGCGCGCGGAATGTTACGGGCCGCGTTGCGATTCTCGGGGCGGAGAACGCCGCGCCGGGCAGTTCGGTATTGGCCCAACTGGTGCTCGACGCCCCCGTCGGGGCCTGTGTCCTCGACCGGTTCGTCATTCGCGATCAGTCGGCGCAGTTCACGCTCGGTGGCGGCCATGTTGTGGATCTCCACCCGCCGCGCAGGGGGCGCGCCAAACCGGAACGCCCGGAATTGCTCGCCGCGCTCGACACGTCCGATCCGGTGGCGGCGTTCGCCGCCGCGCTCGAACGTTCGCCCACGGGAGTCTCAATCGAAGATTTCGCGGCGGCCCGCAATCTGACCGAGGCCGAGAAAGCGGCGGTGCTGAAATCCACGACCGCGGTCGTAACGGGTGAAGATGCCACAGCCCTTGCGCTGTCCCCGGCCACCTGGGCGGCGCGCCAGGGTGAGTTGCTGGCGGCGCTCGACCAGTTCCACGAACGTTATCCCGACCGGCTCGGCCCCGCGGCCGCCCAGCTGCGCAAGAGCCTGGGCCGCTATATTCCCGAGCCGCTTTTCGACGCAATCACAGCGCGGCTGGTGGCAGACAAGACATTGTCCAGCGATGGCATGCTGTTGCACCGGCCGGATCACCAGCCCGGCCTGACCGGCGACGATGCGAAACGCTGGGACGTTCTGCAGCCCCTGCTGAACGAAACACCCGAAAGCCCGCCCGTGGTGCACGATCTGGCGCAGACTGCCGGTCTCCCCGTCAATGGCGTGGGCAAGACCCTGCGGCAGGCCGTGCGCATGGGTCTCGCAGTACAGATCGCAGAGAACAGGTTTTTCACACCCGCAGCACTGCGCGCGCACGCGCAGACATTCGAGACCATGATCGCAGCCGAAGGGGTTGTTGGCGTATCGCCGTTCCGCCAGCAAGCGGGCATCGGGCGAAACCTCGCCGTCGAAGTGCTTGAGTATTTCGATCGGATCGGGCTGTCACGGCGCGACGGGAATGCCCGACATCAAGTGCGGCCCGCGGCCGAGGTGTTCGGCAACTAGATCAGCTGTCACGCGCAACCAGGTTGGTTTGGCCTATGGCCGGACGAAGGCGTAGCTCACAACCTGACCAACATTGTCCGTGTTGCGCACCGTCGCGATGGCCTTGTCGAGCTCTTCCTGAGAGCGCGCACGCCCCATCAGAAAGATCGTGCCGAAGGAATCGGCGGCCGTGCGGAAATTCACGTCCGCGACACCCCGCGTTGCAACCATTTCGATACCGACCTTGGTCTCCAGGACCAGGACGTCGTCCCAGCCGAGCAGCTCGTCTTTCCGACGCTCGCGTTCCTCGTCTGTCAGGACCTGCGCGTGCCAGAACAGATCCTTCACGCCTTCGACCTGTTTGACCTGTTCGAGAAAACCATCATGGGTTTTCTGGTCGGAGAAAATCCCGGTAATCAGAAGTCTCTGCTCGTAGATTTCTGTCGAGGCCTTGATCGTGCCGAGATCAGCCATGATCCCATTGACCTTGATCACGATCCGGTTGTCCTTGGTAATGTCTGCCGCACTGCGCGCCTCGATCGCGCGATCGATCAGCGTTTTCGGCGCCTTCAGGATGTCGCCGAGCTGTGCGCCGGCGGGCTCCCATGACAGGGCAACGAAGGGTGCTGCCAGAAGTGCCGCAGCCGTGGCTTTTTGAAACCGCATGAGCATTCCTTTGGGTTGTTTCCCCGATCTGCCCATCATTGGTTTTCTCCTCGAATTGAACGTTCCGGCCCGAGCACAGGCTCGACCGCACGGCTTGCTCTGATCCCTCTGCCGTAGCGCGTGCCCCGAGAACGCGTCAACGTCCACACGCACTGACCTGGCAGCACGGCCAAACCCGGCGCGTCGCTGCCAGTCCACCATCTAATGCATGAATGTGGCGGTGGTGCGGTGATTGTTGGAATGATTCCGGGGGCGTGACTCCGAACCGCCTGAATGGAACATCACCCCGAAAGCCGGTCAGTCCTGCGGTGGTCGCGCCCAATCGAACAGAAAACGGTGCTGGTCCGGGATTCTCGCCCATTCTGCCGGGTCCATCACCAGCGGCGACTGGGACAGAAAATTCACCGTGTCCCGGAACCACGACCGCTGATAGGTATTGTAGAGCACCGGGCGCGGCGCGGCGGACCTGTTGGGTGTCCCGCCGTGCCAGACGCGCGCATCAAACAACAAGGCGGAGCCGACAGGAACGTCCGGTGCGACAGGTTCCGAGCCCGGGGGTTCATCGGCGATGACCCTGTGGCTGCCGGGAAAAAACGCCGTCGTACCGTTCATCGCATTCATATCGACCAGCGGGATCACCAGCGTGAGGCTGTAACTCGGCAGTTCGGGGCTGACGCGTTCGGCCTCGAACAACAGCGGCATATCGAGATGTGCCTCCTGGTCCAGCGACCCCGGTAGCGACGTGACCGACACGAAACTGCCGAGGATCACATCATCCCCGAGCAGCTTACTTATCAGCGGGAAAACAGTGGGGTTTGCATAGAGACCAGGATCATTGAAGGGACCGTCGACGGTGATCGTGATCATGGTCCGTTTGTCGCCGACCGCGAGAGCATCGGCAAATTCACGATCATGGTGATAGTTCGCATAGACCGCGCCGTAGGCGTCGTGCAGGCCGGAGATAACAGCCGCGGGCCACACAGCATCAAAGATCATCACGCCCGCTTCCGCGAACCGGCGTACCACTTCATCCTGGAGTATCTCGGGGATGACGGCGCCGCCCGGCGCCTTGACCCGCGGTATTTCGGCCGGCTCGCTCAATTCGATCGTCCCCTGGTCACCACTTGCCCCTGCCCCAAGCTTGCACAGCCAACCCTAACATTAGACACTCTGGTGACTCATCAACCGATCGGGACCCGAGCGATGCAACCCCTGACGATTGGCGCATTCACCGTCAAATCCGTGCATGAAGATACAGGCGCCTATATCACGCCGGCCGACATGTTCCCCACAGCAACGGCCGAGGCGGTGGCAGAACATCTGGACTGGATGACCCCGACCTATTTTGACGTCGCCAGCGGCAAACTGAAGCTGGCCTTCCAGAGCTTCATTCTGCAGACGCCGGACCACAACATCCTGATCGACACCTGCGTCGGCGAGGACAAGGAACGCACGCATCCTGATTTCCACATGAAGAAGTGGCCATGGATGGACAATCTCTTGGCCCTCGGACTAACTCCGGCGGATATCGATATCGTCATGTGCACCCATCTGCATCCCGACCATGTCGGCTGGAACACCCAGTTGCGCGACGGCCGCTGGGTGCCGACCTTCCCGAATGCAAAATATGTGTTCGCGCGCGACGAGTACGCCCACTGGGAAAAGGAAAGCGCTCAAGGTTCCGAGCGAATCGGATTGACCTTCATCGACAGCGTCCTACCAGTGATGGAAGCCGGGCAGGCCGTCCTGGTCGACCATGACCATCAGATCGAGGACGGCATCTGGCTCGAGCCGACCCCCGGTCACTCTCCCGGACATGTCATTGTGAACGTCGAATCCGAGGGTGAGCGCGGCGCCTTTGTGGGCGATTTGATGCACCACCCCATCCAGGTCCCGCACCCGGAATGGAGCACGTGCTTCTGCTGGGACCTTGAGATGTCGGCCGCCAGCCGAACCGCATTCGTCGACACCCACACCGATGCCGGCACCCTGGTGCTCCCGGTCCATTTCGCCGGCCCCACCGCCGGCCGCATCACCAGCCACGGCGACGCGCAAAAATTCACGTTTCTAGACCACTCCAGCTGAACGGAAAAAGCATGAGCATTTCAGTCATTCAAACCATGGACGTGGCCCCGGAACGCATGGAAGAGCGCGACGGCTGGGCGATTTCCGAGTTCCGCCTGCCCATCACCGGCGATACGGGCAGCGCCACAACCGTCTTTCATTCGATCTTTCGGCCGGGCTCGACCCACGCCAAGCATCTGCACGAGGTCAGCGACGAGATCGCAGTTTATCTGTCGGGCTATGGCGTCGTCGGTCAGGGCGAGAGTCGTGCGGTTGTATCGGCCGGGCATTGCCGCCTGATGCCGAAGGGCTCGGAGCATTTCTTCTACAACGAGACCACCGACGAGGATGCCAAGGTCATCGGTTTCTACATGAACGCGCCGAGCGTCGCGGGAACCGGATACCAGTTCTGCGCGACCGTGACTCCGGCTGATTTGGAACGTGAACGCGGAGACTTGGCCGAGGGCATCCTGGTGAGGCTGGAAGATACCGCCGCACCCGACGGCACCCTGCCCGACGCGTGGGCCGGCGCCGACGTGAAGGCACCCATCGGCACCCACAACGGCAGCGAGAACTCGCTACTGCACGTATCCATTCCGCCCGGCGGCGCGTTGAAAGATCATGCGCTAGCCAGCGCCGAAGCCATCTACTATGTGGCGGCCGGTAACGGCACGGCGGCCGACGACGACGGTACGGCGTCGGATATCAGAGAAGACAGTTTCGTATTCGTCCCGCGCGGCACACGTCACGCCATCCGCAACGGAAGCGATGCGCCGCTGGAGCTCTATGTGGTGCTGACCGGCGCGGGCAGTCTCGCGGCCGCGGCCGGCTAGAGGCCTAAGCCGCGTTGCGGGTCATCCCCGACACGCCACCGATGAACAGGGCCACCGCATAGCCAAACGGCAGGATCATGATCGTCGACAAGAGCGGCTTCCAGATCAGGACGAAGGGCTCGGGTCCGCCGCGGATTTCGAACACCACGATGGTGACCACGGCCGCAATGATCGCGGCGATGTAAGCTTCACGGTGAAGGTCATCATAGGCCGCCATCCGACCCGACTGGCGCGAGTTGTCTGCCTTCGGCAGCAACCGTTGCAAAACCAAGGTCGCGACCGTCATGACGATGAAGGGCAAGATGAACAGGATCTGATGTTCACTATTGGCGAAAAAATTGAAGACAACTTCCATGATGGCTCCCCTGCCCAAATTCGGTCGCGGTTTTATGAAAACGCTTGCCTAAGACTTACAATGCAAGAGGCACGGGTGACAAGGCCAAGCACGAGCTGACGATTGCGGCGCAGCGCAATTTTGTGCACGATATTTTGGTGATCCGCGCCGATTTCGGCGCATATCTAACGTAAGGAAGCAGAATGTCAGAGAAACTCGGCATCGGTTCGGCCTTCCCCAACCTGACGATTGACCTCGTCGGGGGCGGAACGCTCAGCCTGCCCGATGACCTCGATGCGAAGTATCGGGTCATCCTGTTCTATCGCGGCCACTGGTGACCCTATTGTCGCCGTCAGTTGGTCGGCTATGCAGAACTCAAAGACGAATTTGACAAGCTGGGCGTGAAAATTGTCGCGGCCAGTGTCGATCCCATCGACAAGGCCCAGGAGGTCGCCGACGAGGTGAACTTCCCGGTTGGACATGGCGTGTCCCGGGACATCGCCAACAGCCTGGGTTCCTGGTGGGAAGACCGCCGTCAGATCATTCAGCCATCCGAATTCATCGTTGGCGCGGACGGCAACGTCGTCGCGTGCAGCTACAGTGACGGCCCGCTCGGCCGGATCGACGCTGGTGACGTGATCAAGATGGTGAATTTCTACGAGTCACGAAAGTAACCGGTAACGCCACACCAGCGTTGCAACGCGATCGCGCCGCATCGGACATCTCCGGTGCGGCGCTTTTCGTTTCGCGACGTTTACGGACACACAGAAGCAGCGCTAAACTCCGTCCAAGTTTCTTGGGAGGAGACACGCAAATGATCGCTTATGACCTGAATACCGAACAGGAATGGAACCCGCAGCGCCATGTCGAGAAGATCCTCGACACGGTCGAGGACGGAGACGTCACCGTAGCCTGCTGGGAGCCGGGACAAGTGAGCCCGAATCACTGCCACCCGAACGCGACGGAGATCTACTTCTGCTTCGAAGGTGGCGGGACCATGCGGACCGCCGACCAGACAATCCCGGTCACGCCGGGCGCATTTATTGTTCATCCGCCGGGCGAGCTGCACGAATATGAGAATGGGCCCCAGCGCTCGCTCCTGTTCCGCGTGCGCTATGGCGGTGACTTCTCAACCCGGATCAAGGACTGGCCGACCCAGCCCGACTTCGCGCGCAGCGACGAGGACCGTGCCTATTATCCCGATTAGAACAGGACGACATATGCACACCGCCGCCGTCGCGGCGGTGGCGCTTTTCGCGTCCGTATTCGCATCCGTACTCGCAGCGGGATCGGCATCTGGCGACAGCATCAATGTCAGCGAGAACGGGCTGGGCGCGACCCTCGCGAGGCCGGACGGTGCAGCAAAGAGCAAGGGCGTCGTGTTTGTTGCCGGTTCGGGGCCAACGGACCGAGACGGCAACAGTCGGCTCGGCGTCCATGCCAACTACCTGCACCTTTTGTCTGACGCGCTTGTCCGCGATGGCATCATTACGCTGCGCTACGACAAGCGTGGCGTCGGCGCCAGCGCGACGGCGTTGACGTCGGAATCCGAACTTCGTTTCACGGATTTCGTTGCAGATGCGGAAAGCTGGGGAAATTGGCTGCGAAGACGCCCCGGCGTCGCTTGCATATTCATGCTGGGCCACAGCCAGGGCGGTTTGGTGGCGACCATGGCCGCCCCACGAGACGATGCTGCTGGTCTCATCCTGCTGGCGTCATCCGGGCGCACGTTCGGAACGCTCCTGCATGATCAGCTGGCCCGCGCTCCCATGGACGCAAAACTCAAGACCGATGCGCTCGCCATCGTGCGCAGCCTCGAGGCCGGCAAACCAGTGAGCAACATCAATCCGGGGCTCGAGCGTTTGTTCCGCCCCAGTGTGCAGCCCTTTTTGATCTCTCTGGTCGATATCGACCCCGCCGCGGAACTGGCGAAACTCAAGATACCCAGCCTCATTGTCTCCGGTTCGCATGACCTGCAGGTCAGCGAGACCGACTTCAAACGCCTGACCGCCGCACGCCCGGACGCGACGGCGATCAGCATTCCGGGCATGAACCACGTGCTGAAGGAAGCGCCGGCCGCGCGAAAACCCAATCTGGCGACCTACGCCAACCCGGACCTGCCGCTGGCGCCCGGGCTGGCCGAAGCCGTGACCAAATTCATCCACAAAACAGCCTGTCCCATCTCGGGTTGAGCTATCGAATTCTGGCGTGCAAGACTGTTTGTGATCGGACACCAGAACGGAGGTGCATATCATGGGAATACACACAAATACGAAGTCACGCGCGGGCCATCTCCTTGCCGGTGCGGCGTTCAGCGCGATGTTGCTCGCGTCACCCGTCGCCATGGCTGCGGATGACGGCGTCGACGCCGACGACGTGGTGGCCGCGCTGGCGCGTGAGGGGTACCCCGTCGACCTGGGTGAAGATTTATTCGGAAACCCGGAGATCGAAAGCGCCATGGGCGACACCCTGTTCGATGTCCTGTTCTTCGATTGTGACGGCGATACCTGCGACACCATCACGTTCAGCGCGGTGTATGTAAGCGACACCGTCTCGTTGGAAAATGTGAACCAGTGGAACATCAATACGCTCCACGGACAGGCCTATCTCGATGATGAGGATGACCCGAACCTCGATTTCACGATCCTCGCCGCGGGCGGCCTGACCGACTCCAATCTTCGCAAGATCGTGCGCCAATGGGCCGTGTCCCTCGCCGAATTCGAGGATCACATTGGCTGGACCGGAAACTCCGGCCGCGGCGCGGCGGCTTCCGGCGGCGCGGCCGTTGCCAGCGCGTCGAGCACGATCGATGTCTGCAACAATAGCGGCGATGGCGTCTCCATCGCCTATGCAACGGCATCGGGCGGCACCGACAGTGCGGGCGACACGCTGTTTCTTTCGGAAGGCTGGCTGAACGTCGACGATGGCGAATGCACGGATATCTGGGAGAGTCCGTTCGAGAACTGCTTCTATTACATCTACGCCGAGGCGGATGACGGCGACTATAGCGGTGACTATTTCTTCTGCACCCTTGAGGACGCTTTCGAGATCATCGACACCCAGTGCACCGCCGACTTCGAGCGAAACGGCTTCTTTCAGATCGACATGTCCGAAGGCACTCGCATGCAGGTCGGCCACACCATCGAGCTGAATCCCTGATCGCGATACTTGCGGGAAATCGACCGCGTTAATTTGAGACCAGCGTTCACGGGTCTTCGTACCGGCACACGCGCCGGATCGCTTGCTCCGCCGCGCCAACTCGCCGACAATGAAGGCGGAGGAGGACCGTTCCCCGGTGGGGCGCCCGGTCTTCAAAACCGGTGAGGGGCGTTAGACGTGCCTGGTGGGTTCGACTCCCACCCTCTTCCGCCAATTCACGGCACCCATGCGCGATCCGGGGATGAGTATCGCGCCCACGGTGTTTATGTTCGTGCGTAACCCATTCCTGGCGGCCCCTGAAAACGCATGACCCCGACAGTTCCCATCACATGCGACATCGTCCTGGTCGGCGGCGGCCATAGCCATGTTGCGGTTCTCAGGCGGTTCGGTATGAAGCCCGAGCCGGGGGTGCGGCTGACGCTGATCACCCGCGACCTGCTGACCCCCTATTCGGGCATGATCCCCGGCTACATCGCCGATCACTACAGCGAGGCCGAGGCGCATATCGACCTGCGGCCGCTGGCGGCCTTTGCGAATGCTCGCGTGATCCACGCTGCCGCGACCGGTCTCGATCTCGCGCAGAACTTCGTACAGGTCGCCGGCCGGCCGCCGGTGGCGTTCGACCTCATCTCGATCGACACGGGCTCGACACCGTCGACGGCGCATATCGAGGGTGCGGAACACGGGCTGCCGGTCAAACCCATCGACCGGTTCCTCGATGCCTATCACCGGCTGACCGACGAGATACGCGGTCATGACGGCCCGTTCCACATCACGGTCGCCGGCGGCGGTGCTGGCGGAGTCGAGCTTTCGCTGGCGCTGAGCCATCGTCTGCGCGTCGCGGCGCCCGGCCTCAACAAACGGCCCGACGACATGCATTTCGCGATCGTCGAGGCTGCGGACACGCTGCTGCCCGGCTACAACGCGGCCGCGCGGCGCAAGCTGGCGCGGGCTTTGTCGGACCGGGGCATCGACGTGCGCACCGGCGCCAGGGTCGAGCGGGTCACACCCGACTCCGTGACATTGTCCAACGGCGACAGCCTGACCAGCGACAAGACGATCCTCGTCACATCGGCCGGCCCGCCGCTCTGGCTCGCCGACAACGACATCGCGCGCGACGAACGGGGCTTCATCCGGGTCGACGACAAGCTCCGCTCCCCGTCCCACGCCCAGCTGTTCGCGGCCGGCGATGCCGCCTCCATGGACGGACACCAGCTTCCGAAGGCCGGCGTCTATGCGGTGCGTCAGGGACCGTATCTCGCAGACAATCTCCGTCGCGCGGCGCTCGACAAGCCTCTCAAGGCCTACCGCCCCCAGGGGCAAGCCCTGGCGTTGATCACGACCGGCGACCGCTACGCCATCGCCGCGCGGGGGCCCTTCGCGTTCGAGGGGGACTGGGTCTGGCGCTGGAAGGACTGGATCGACCGGCGCTGGATGAAGAAGTACCAGGAGCTGCCGGAGATGGATGGCGGGCATGGCGCGGATGGCGACGATGCGCTTGAGGCCATGCGCTGCGGCGGTTGTGGCGCCAAGGTGCCGGCACCCGTCCTGCGCCGCGCGCTGGATCGCCTGCCGCCGCAACATGCCGATGGGCTCGACCAGGGGTTGGACTCGCCTGACGATGCGGCGGTCCTGTCGCCGCCGCCGGGCAAGGCCCTCATACAGACGGTGGACCAGTTTCGCGCCTTCATCGACGACCCGTATCTGTTCGGCCGGATCGCGGCGAACCATTGCCTGGGCGACATTTTCGCGATGGGTGCGGATGCCCATTCGGCCCTGGCCGCCGTCATGCTGCCCCATGGCGAGGATGACAAGACGTCCGACGATCTCTACCAGCTGCTCGCCGGCGCCACCGAGACCCTCGCCGAAGCGGGTGCCGTCCTGGCCGGCGGGCATACGGGCGAAGGTTCGGAGATGGCCTTCGGCCTGACCGTCAATGGCTATGCCGAGCGCGATGAAATCCTGCGCAAGTCCGGCCTGCAGGCGGGAGACATCCTGATCCTGACCAAACCACTGGGCACCGGCGTGTTGTTCGCCGCCGACATGCGCGCCAAGGCCAATGGCGACCATGTGACCCGCGCGTTCGCCTCCATGCAGCGCTCGCTGGCACCGTGTATCCCCGTGATCCGCCGCCACGGCGCCACGGCCGGCACGGACGTCACCGGGTTCGGGCTGGCCGGTCATATGCTGGAGATGCTCAACGCATCCGACGTCGACGCGGAACTGAAACTTGACGCCTTGCCGGTGCTTCCGGGCGTGGCGGAACTGGTTGCCCTGGGGCATGAGAGCACCCTGCGCCCGAGCAATGAGGAGTCCGTCGGAAACGCCGTGCCCTTGTCGGCACATCCGAGCTTCCCGCTGCTGTTCGATCCCCAGACCGCGGGCGGGCTTTTGTTCGGCGTGCCCGCCGACCAGGCCGAAGCCTGCTGCGCCGAACTGCGTGCCGGCCCGGCGCCGGACGCCAGAATCATCGGACGGATTACGCCGCGGCGCGGGTCGGTCGGCGTGGTGCGTTTCACCGACGAGACCAAAAGCTAAGTTGGCAAAGAAAAAGGCCCTCCCGACGGGGAGGGCCTTCCTGATATTGGGTTGGGTTTGGCGTCAGCCGTGTTTGGTGCGGTGGCGCTGATGGGTCGGGACCATGGCGGTCGTCGCCAGCGCCTTGAAGCCCTTGTTCTCGCTCTCCATCGCCCAATCGCGGATCTCGACCAGCACCTTGCCCAGCGTGGTCTCGCCCCACAGCCAATTGCCGATTTCGAGATCGCTGACCCGCGCGTCGGGCCGCGCGATCGCCGCTTCAATATAGTAGTAACGCAGGTCGTCGGCCATCTGCTTGAACGCCAGCGGCGCCGGCCTGTCCTCAACCGGTGACGCCGTGTCTTCCCGGTTCACCACGAGGCTGGCAAAGAACGCCGGGATCTCTTCCGGTGCCTTGCCCGAGATGCCGTAATTCGTGCGGCCACCCCGGGTCTGCTTCGATTCCTCATACCAGGGCTTCAGCAACGAGATTTCCTGCAGCAGCGTCTGGGTGAGCAGCTCTTCATCGCTCATATCCGCGACCGGTGCGGCGAAGTTGACTGGGCAGGCCCAGCCTTCCTGATCCACATCCGCACCCGGTGCATCGTCGGGAAAATCTGCGAGCGCCGGCCCGGATTCCTCTTCGAGGAGCTCCAGGCAATTCTGCAAGACCCGGCGTTGGAAGTCGGGCTCGTTGGGCGCACCCAACGGACGGCCAAGTTCGAACGGCACCGCGAGTGCGCGCGGCGGTTTGATTTCCTCGGCATGCTTGCGGATCAGTGCGATCAGCGTCGTCGGAATGCCTTCGTCTTCGAGATAATGTGCAAGCCCGCTCACGGCGCGCGTGCATTGGGGTCAGACAGGGACGAGTACGACAGCGTCGACATTGTCCGCCTTGAGGACATTCGCAAGATCGCGTGCGATCGGCTCCATCACGGTTGGCGGCGTCGCCCCCATGAAGGAATAGTGCCGGCTCGCAACCGAACCAATCACGCCCTCATCGGCCAACTCGCTCAGACGATCGAAGGGGAAGGACGTGTTGACGTCCTGGTAGAAGCCGCTGCGATCGAAATTCGTCGACAGATGGCTCATCACCAGCTGGTCCATATCGTAGTCGTCCGGGATGATCCGGTAATCGGCGGACCCGGGCGTGAACGGAGGATCTTCTCGGCGGTGCAAACCCGCCGTCGAGATCAGCGCCACGCGGCATTCATTCAACGGTTTGGGCGTGACCCATGGCGTGTCGCCATATTCGGGCAGTTCCTGATTGATCAGCGCCTCGCGCAGATGATCAGGCATTTCGCGCAGATGGACCATAACTTCTCCTCAAATCGGAATTTTCAAAACCCTATCAGCGCCATTGGCCGGCAACAACTCCGGTGCCTGAACAGCACCTTTGCTCGCAGCGCAATGCTGCGGGCGGGTTGTTCCGGACTTATAGCTAGGCGGCGCGCATATCCGCGGCGGTCGTGCCGGTCGAAGTGTTTTCTGCGTATTTGCGCCAGTTCTCGATGAGGACATCGAGCGCGGCCGAACCGGCCGACACCGACGCGCGCTGGCCCATCAGCTGCAGCCAACCCTTGAGCAGGATGCATTCGTCGGGAATCTGGAAGTCGCGATAATGGGTCAGTACGGCAACCCGCTGCATGTGCGGCAGGAATGTCAGATCGACCAGGCTGATGTCGTCGCCCATCCAGTAGGAACCGTCGCCCAGCTTGCCGAGCCCCTCATGCTCCATCATCAGCATGGCGTTGGACAGCCGCTCGGCTTGAACAGCCTGCGCGTCGGCATCCTGGGCCAGCATCAGCTTGTAGACATGGGGCGTGAAGCGGACATTCGCGAAGTCGATCCAGATGCGCGCCTGGGCCCGGCGAACCGGATCGCGGGGCATCAGCGGCCGGTCGGGGAACACCTCTTCGAGATACTCGTTGATCACGCCGGATTCGAAAATCACCGCACCATTGTGACGCAGAACCGGAACCTTGCCGTAGGGTGATATCGCCAGGAACCAATCGGGTTTGTCATTGAGATCGATCGCCGTTAGCTCGAAATCGATGCCCTTCTCGATCAGGGCCATGCGCGTGCGTTGCGCAAACGGGCAGGTCGCCGAACTGATGATTTCCACGTCAGCCATGGTCGGTCTCCGTATTCAGTCTGATTAGTATTTGCCGAGCGCCTTGAGCACCCGTTCCGGCGTCACCGGCTGGGCCCAGACGGACGCATTGAACGGGCTGAGCGCATCGTTGATCGCGTTCAGGATCGCCCCCGGCGCGCCGGCCGTGCCGGCCTCGCCCGCACCCTTGGCGCCAAGCTCGGATTCCATGGTCAGGGTCTCGATATGCCCGATCTCGATGTCCGGCATCTCGCCGGCCATGGGCACCAGATAGTCGGCCATGTTGGCGTTGAGGAAGTTCCCGTCCCGGTCGTAGCGGCACTCTTCATAGAGCACGCCGCCGATCCCCTGGACGATCGAGCCGCGCACCTGCTCGTCGACCAGCAGCGGGTTGATCACCTTGCCGCAATCCTCGACGCACCAGTATTTCAGGAGCTGGACTGTTCCCGTCTCGGGATCGACGTCGACGGTCACCGCCTGGAAGCTGTTGGTCATGGCGACCGGGTACTTCTTCGGGATGTAGTGGCGTGTCGCCATCATCTCCGACTGGAAATCCTGGGGCAGCGTATCGGGCCGGAAATAGGCAACCCGTGCGACCTCCTCGAGCGGCATGCGCTCTTCCCGCGTCACGCGGTCCACGACGACACCGGCGCTGATATCGAGCGTCTCGCGTTCGGTCTGGAGCAGGATCGCCGCCACGTCCAGTACGTTGTGACGCAGCGCCTTGGCCGCCTGCAATGCGGCTTCACCGGCGATGCCTGCGCCGCCGGAACCGCCCGCGCCCCAGCCGACCGGGACATTGTCCGTGTCGCCGGAGATCACCTTCACCTTGTCAGGGGTGGTGCCGAACGCGGTCGCGGTCACCTGCTGGATAACCGCCTCGCTGCCCTGCCCCTGCTCGCTGATGCTGGTCTGCACGATCACGGCGCCGGACGCGTCCATGCGCGTCGCCGCCCCGTCCTGGGACGAAATGCGTGCGCCGCCGAGCCCATAGGTGTGTGGCCCCGGGTTGGTCATCTCGACGAGCGTCGCGAAGCCGATCCCCCGGTAGATGCCTTTCTCCCGAAGCTCCGCCTGCTCGGCCCGGAAGCCCTTGTAGTCGAACATCGTCAACAGCTTGTCGAGGGAGGCCTCGTGGGAGAGGGCTTCCATCTTGAGCCCGGTGATGAACTCGCACGGATAGCCGTCATCGGGCATCAGGTTACGCCGGCGGATGTCGACCGGGTCCATGCCCAGCGCCCGCGCGCCCTCATCCATAAGTGTTTCTGTGATTGCCACCGCCACGGGATGACCCACGGCGCGGTACTGGCTCATCGGCGTCTTGTTCTGGAACACGACCCGCGAACGCGCCTTGTAGTTCTGATGGGTATAGGGCGCGCCCACATAGTTGATGACCTGCAGGGCCTCCAGCGCGCTGGTGCGCGGGTACATGGAGTAGGCGCCGACACCCGTGAGATCGTCCATCTCGATCCCCAGCAACTCGCCATCCGCCGCAAAGGCCGCACGGGCCGTGGCGCGGTGATCGCGCGCGTGCAGATCGGTGAGGAAGGATTCGAGCCGATCGGCGATGAACTTCACCGGTCGTTTGAGGATCATCGAAATCGCGGCCGTGGCCATCTCGTCGGGATAGGTGTGGCCCTTGACGCCGTAGGCGCCGCCCACATCGCCGCAGATGATCCGCACATTCTGGTTCTCGATGCCCAGATGACGCGCGAACAGGTCCTGCATCATGTGCGGGGCCTGGTGCGAATGATAGGCGGTCAGCCGATGTTCGGACGCGGTGTAATCGGCGATGATCGACCGGGATTCCGGGCACACGCCGGTGTGTCGGCCGAAATCCAGCGTCCGCTCGACGATCTTGTCGGCGGCGGCAAAGGCCGCGGCGGTGTCGCCGATATCGTGGTTCATCTCGAACAGCAGATTGTCACCGAGGTCCGGATGCATCACCGGCGTATCGTCATCCATCGCGACTTCGGGGTCCGCGAGGACCGGCAGTTCCTCGAACTCGACCTCGATCAGTTGGACGGCGTCCTCGGCCTCGGCGCGGCTGTTGGCGACCACGGCGGCGATCGGCTCGCCCTGCCAGCAGGCGCGCTCGACGGCGAGCGCGTGCTGGGGCGCCGACTTCATGCCCTTGAAATGCGCCAGGGTGCCGACCCAGGGCGTGCAGACTTCGGCAACCTCCTTGCCGCTGATCACGCGAACGACGCCAGGGCAGGCCAGCGCGGCGGTGTCATCGATCGAGACAATCCGCGCGTGGGCATAGGGCGAGCGGTAGTAAACGACATGCACCATGCGCGGCAGGGTCAGGTCGTCGACATAGCGCCCTTCGCCCGCGACCAGCCGGCGCACAACGGCGCGCGGCACAGAGGCGCCGATATAGTTGTCGGCACGGTCGAGGACGCTGCCCTCGTCGGTCTCGTTGGATACGCTCATGATTTCCGCCCTTTGGAATTTGCTGGGCCGGAAGGTACAACCCCTTGGGCGATGCGGCCACCCCACTCTTGGGGACGACCGATCACAATCCGGAACACCCCGGAAACGGCATACGGCGAACCAAATGATTCAGGGCGAGAACCGAAAACTCTGGCTGTCGATTCGGCGCAGCCTAAGAGGCCGTTGCCCCAACTGTGGAGACGCGCGCCTGTTCCGCGCCTATCTGAAACAGGTCGACAATTGCGCCGATTGCGGCGAGGCCTGGTCGGAGATCCGCTCCGACGACGCAGCCCCCTGGCTGACGATCCTGATCGTCGGCCACCTCATGGCGCCGGTGATGATCCACATGATCAAGCACCAGTATTTCGAGCCCTGGGTGTCAGCGGCGATCCTGATCCCGATCATCGTCGGGCTGTCGCTGCTGATACTGCCGTTCGCGAAGGCGACGTTCATGGCCGCGATCTGGGCACTCCGGGCGAACAGTTCGTAACCCCTGGAAAGATTGTCATGCCCGGGCTCGACCCGGGCATCTCGTCTCGCAGCCACGAGATACGCGGATCAAGTCCGCGCATGACGCGGCAGGAGAACTCGGCTCCGCCTAATACTTGCCGAGCGCCTTGAGAATACGCTCCGGCGAGATCGGCTGGTGGGTCAGGCGCGCATCGAACGGCGACAGCGCGTCGTTGATCGCGTTCATGATCACCGCCGGCGCACCCGCTGTGCCCGCCTCGCCCGCACCCTTGGCGCCGAGTTCGGAATCTGCCGTCGGCGTCTCCACATGGCCGACCGAAATGTCCGGCATCTCGCCCGCCATCGGCACCAGGTAATCCGCCATGTTCGCGTTCACGAGGTTCCCGGCCACGTCGTAGCGGCATTCCTCCATCAGCGCGCCGCCGAGCCCCTGGATCACGCCGCCGCGCACCTGCTCATCGACGAGTTGCGGGTTCAGCACCGTGCCGCAATCCTCGACCACCCAGTAGTTCAGGAATTTGAGGAAGCCTGTGTCGGGATCGATCTCGACGTAGCAGGCCTGGATGCCGTTGGTGAACGCGATGTTGTATTCCCGCGGCACGAAATGGCGGGTCGCCATGAGCTCCGGCTGGAACCCCTTGGGGATCATGTCCGAGCGAAAATAGGAAATCCGCGCCAACTCGTCGAGGCCCATGCGCTCGTTGCCGGTGTCGTTGTCCACGACCACGCCCTCGCGGATGTCGAGGGTCACCGGGTCGGCTTGCAGCAGCTGGCCGGCCACGTCCTTGACGTTGTAGCGCAGCGCCTTGGCCGCCTGCAGGACGGCTTCACCGCCGATGCCCGCACCGCGCGAACCCCAGGTGCCGCCGCCGGTCGGCACATTGTCCGTGTCGCCGGTGATCACCTTGACCCGGTCCGGGGACGTCCCGAACGCGGTGGCCGCGATCTGGGCCATCACCCCGTCGGTGCCCTGGCCCTGTTCTGTAACGGATGTATGCACGACGATCGAGCCGCTCGAATCGAGCCGCACCTGCGCGCCGTCCTGGGACGAAATCCTCGCACCGCCGATGCCGTACATGGCCGCACCCGGATTGGTCAGCTCGATCATCGCCGCGAAGCCGATGCCGCGATAGATGCCGTCGGCACGCAGCGCGTCGCGCTCCGCCTTCATCCCCTCATAGTCCATCGATGCCAGAAGCTTATCGAGCGTCTGATGGTGTGACAGGCCTTCGAACGCGATACCGCTCGCACCCTTGGTCGGATAGGCATCATCGGCGATCAGATTGCGTCGCCGGATGTCGACCGGGTCGATCCCCAGCTCCCGCGCGCCCTTGTCGACCATGGCCTCGGTCACCGCGAAGGCGATCGGGTGGCCCACCGCACGGTACTGGCACATGACGTTCTTATTCTGGAACACGACCTGCGCCTTGGCGCGATAGTTCTGATGCTTGTAAGGGCCGCCCGTGAAATTCAGGACCTGGTTGGCCTCCATGGCGCTGGTGCGCGGATACATGGAGTAAGGCCCGACCCCGGTCAGGTCGTCGACCTCGATCGCGGTGATATCGCCGTCCTTGGTGAATCCCATCTTGGCGTGCACCCGATGGGCGCGGGCGTGGATGTCCGTGAGAAATGATTCCAGCCGGTCGGCCGCGAACTTGACCGGTCGGCAGAGCATCCTGGACAGCGCGGCAGCCGCCATCTCGTCAGCATAGACATGCACCTTGATGCCGAACGAACCACCCACATCCTTGCAGATGACCCGGACCTGGCCTTCATGGATGCCGAGATGCTTGGCGAAGATGTGCTGCATCATGTGCGGTGCCTGGTTCGACATATGCACCGTCAGCTTGTCGTCGGCCTCGTCATAGTCAGCCAGGATGACCCGCGGCTCCAGGGTCACGCCGGTGTGGCGATCGAAGTTATAGGTCTCCTCGACCACCAGATCGGCGGCGGCAAAGGCCGCGTCCACATCGCCGGACTCGACCCCGTTCTCGAAGGCGATGTTGTCGCCGAGCTCGGGGTGGATCACATGGGTGCCGGGATCGCCGGCCGTCTCCGCGTCGGTGACCGCAGGCAGCTCTTCATAATCGACTTCGATCATCGCCGCGGCGTCTTCGGCCTCGGCCCGGCTGTTGGCGACAACCGCGGCCACCGCCTCACCCTGCCAGCTGACCTTGTTCACCGCGATCGCGTGTTGCGGCGCGGATTTGAGACCCACCATATGCGTGAGCACCCCGACCCACGGCTCGCAATACTCGGCCAACTGCGCGCCCGTTACGACGCGCACGACGCCGGGCATTCCCGCGGCTTCGCTGGTATCGATGGAGGTTATTTTGGCATGGGCGTGGGGTGAGCGCAGGAACACCGCGTGCACCATGCGGGGCAGTGTCAGATCATCAACGAACTGGCCCTTGCCACGCACAAGCTTGCGTACGTTCGGGCGCGGCACCACCTTGCCGATGTAACTGTTGGGGCGTCCCAGGACGCTCGAATCCGGGCTCAGCGCTTCGTCGGTCATCATCTCACTCCACTCGTGCATTCGGTCCGCGTCTGACGCACGGATTGTTGAGTCTAACTATTCCACAGCAGGCCCGTGAAGGCGATTGCGAACCGGGTGCCGATTGGCATCCTTTATCCCCAGCGCATCCTCGCCAATCAGGATCCGCTGGACGTTCGCCGTGCCCTCGCCCACCGCCAGCATGTTCACATAGGCCGTGTATTTCTTGATCGGATACTCGTCTGCCAGCGCGTAGCCGGCGAAGACCTCCGCCGCGCCCGCCGCGGCCTGCTTCGCCGCCTCGACGGCGAAATACTTGGCGCGGGATGCGGCGCGGCTCGCGGGCCGGCCCTCATCCATCAGCCAGGCCATCCGCTGCACCATCAGGCGCGCGGCATCGGTGTGGGTCGCCATGTCGGCGATCAGGTGCTGCACCATCTGATACTCAGCGATCGGGTTGCCCCGGATCACGCGCTGGTTCGCGTAGCCGACCGCTTCGTCGAGGCAGGCCTGCGCCAACCCAACCGCGCGGGCCGACACGGTCAGCCGCCCGAACTCCAGGGCGTTCATCGCGATCTTGAAGCCCGCGCCCTCTTCGCCGAGACGATTCTCCGCCGGGACGACAAAGTCATCGAGGAACACCGCGTTGGATGCCAGGCAATTCGACAGCCCGGTCATCGGGATCGGGTTGGCGCTGTAGCCGTCATATTTCTTCGGCTCGACGATGAAGGCGGTGATGCCCCTGTGACCAGCCGCCGCATCGGTCTTGGCGAACAGCACGCCCACATCGGCGGCGTTGGCGAACGTGATCCACTGTTTCGAACCGTTCAGGCGATAGACACCCCCGTCACGCACGGCCGTCGTCTTCATCGACCCGGCCGCATCCGAGCCGCCGCCGGGTTCGGTCAGCGCAAACATGCCGATGCGTTTGCCGGCGATCAGATCGGGCACGAAATCGGCGATCTGCGCATCGGTGCCCCAGTTGAAGATCGTGAAGGGGCAGGTCATGCCTTGCATATTCATGCAGTAGCCGAATTCGGGCGCGACCCGTGAGATCGCCTCGGAGATCGCCGCCACGGCAACGAACCCGACGTTCGTCCCACCCAGGTCCTCGGGAAAAGCCGCGCCGAAGAAACCGGCCGCACCCATCTTCTCGACGAGTTCACGGGGAAACTCGCCCGACGCCTCATACGCGACCATCGCGGGCGTGATCTCGGTCTCGACGAACCGCGCGACCGTATCCGCAAATGCGGCAATCTCTTCGGGCAGGGTGAAATCCATCGGCGCGTTCCTTTATTCCTGCGGCCAATCTATCTAACATCGCGCCAACCGTGAAAAGAAAGGTGGAAGCGCATATGAGCGAGCTTTTCACATCCGTAGAAGACCTGGCCGAACGCATCCCCGACGGGGCGAAGGTCGCGATGGCGCCCGACTATTCGGGTTGCTCCATGGTGACCGCGCGTGCCCTGATCGCCCGCGGCGCCAGGAACCTGCATCTCATCGGCGTCCCGTCCGTGGGCTTCCAGGGCGATATGCTGATCGGCGCGGGCTGCGTCGAGACCCTCGAGACCGCCGCGGTCACCCTCGACGAATACGGCCCCGCACCGCGCTTCATGGCGGCGGCCAAGGCCGGCACCCTGAAAATCATCGACGGCACCTGCCCGGCGATCCATGCCGGGCTGCAGGCCGCAGAGAAGGGCATCCCCTACATGCCCGTGCGCGGCATCGTCGGCTCGGACCTGCTGACCCACCGCGACGACTGGACGACCGGCACCGACCCGTTCGGCGAACAGGGCGGACCGCTGGTCCTGGTCAAGGCGATCCGCCCCGACGTGACGCTGATCCACGCGCCGCTGGCCGACCGAAACGGCAATGTCTGGATCGGTGTGCGCCGCGAGATGATGGTGATGGCCCACGCCGCCCGCGAGACTTTCGTGACGGCCGAGGAAATTTACGACGGCGACCTGCTCGCCGACGAACGGCTCGCGCCCGGCACGATCCCGGGGCTTTATGTGTCGGCACTCGCCGAGGCGGCCAATGGCGCGTGGCCCGTCGGCCTGTTCGGGCGCTACGGACCGGACGACGCCCATCTACGCGACTATCTCGATCGCGCGCGCACCGACGAGGGTTTTGCAGGTTGGCTCGACGAGTTCGTCTACGCCCCGAAGGCCGCCGAATGAGTGCGGACCTGGCGCCGGAAGAGCTGCTGATCGCGACCGTCGCCGGCATGCTCGATGGCCTGCGCCACGTCGCCGTCGGCGCCCAGTCGCCGATCCCGGGCTCGGCCGCACTGCTCGCGCGCGCGCGTTCAGGTGGGTCGCTTCGCGTCTCGATGCTCGGCAGCGAGACCCACAGCCCGTTCACCGATGGCGGGCGCGAGCTGTTCGATTGCGCCGCCCAGGGTCGGATTGACGCCTTCTTCCTCGGCGGCGGCCAGATCGACGGGCAGGCGAACATCAACCTGGTCGGCATCGGCGATTACCCCAACACCAAGGTCCGGTTCCCGGGCTCGTTCGGCTCGGCCTATCTCTATCTCCTGGTGCCGCGGGTGATTCTGTTCCGCGAGGAACACACCGCGCGCGTGCTGGTGCCGAAGGTGGATTTCATCAGCGCGCCGGGCGTCAGTGACGACGATGTCCTTCGCACCGGCGGGCCACATGCGCTGGTGACGGGCCGCTGCGTGTTCGCTTTCAATGCCGACAAGCGCCGCTTCGCGCTCGCGTCGGTGCATCCGGGACATGACGCCGACGAGATCCGCGAGCACACCGGGTTCGACTATGACGTCCCCGATGTCGTGCCCGAGACCCAAACTCCCAATGCGGCGACCCTCGAACTGCTGCGCGGCCGCGTCGCCGACGAGGTGGCAGAGACCTATCCTGCATTTGCTGCGCGTGTATTTGGCGCGGCAGATGCGGCCTGATTCCCCTTCAAGGTAAAAACCCATGACCGAACATTCCGGACCCTTCGGCGCGCTCGCCGGCCTCAAGGTGGTGGATTTGGCCCGCGTCCTCGGCGGCCCCTACTGCACACAAATTCTGGCCGACCATGGCTCCAACGTAATCAAGGTCGAGCCGCCCCAGGGCGACGAGGTCCGCGACTGGGGCCCGCCCTTCCACGAAGGCGACGCCTCCTATTTCGTCGGGCTTAACCGCAACAAGCGCTCGATCGGACTGGATCTGACCAAGCCCGAAGGACGCGAAGTGCTGTTCCGGCTGCTCGACGAGGCCGATGTCCTGATCGAGAACTACAAGACCGGCACGATGGAGAAATGGGGCCTCGGCTATGACGATGTCCTGGCAGAGAAATATCCGGGGCTGATCCATTGCCGGATTTCCGGCTACGGGGCCGACGGCCCGCTGGGAGGATTCCCCGGCTACGACGCCATCGTGCAATCGATGGCCGGCTGGCTATCCATCAATGGCGGCGCGGAGAAGGAGCCGACACGGGTCGGCATCGCCGCGGTCGATATGGGCACCGGGCTCTATTCCTGCGTCGCGATCCTGATGGCGCTGTTCGAGCGGCAGACCTCGGGCCGCGGCCAGTTTATCGACATGACCCTGTATGATTGCGCGGTCTCGCTGATGCACCCTCATGTCCCGAACTACTACCTTTCGGGCGGCAAGGTGCCGGGCATCACCGGTAACCAGCACTCCAACATCGCGCCCTACGACAAGTTCCCGACCAAGACCGTCGACGTGTTCATCGGCGCGGGCAACAACCGCGCCTTCCGGCGCCTGTGCGACGAGCTGGGCCGGCCCGAGCTCGCCGACGACCCGCGCTTCGTGAACAACTCCGACCGGACCCAGCATCGCGACGAACTGCGCGCGGAGCTGATCGACCTGTTTCTCGCAGTCGATGGCGAGGAATTGTCGCTCAAACTGCTGGAGGCCGGCATTCCGGCCGGGCCCGTCCTCAACACCGAACAGGTGATGAACGCGCCCCATACGAAACATCGCAATATGGCTGCCAAGCTCGACTGGTATGAGGGCACCGGCATCCCCATCAAGTTCGGGCGCACGCCCGGCGAGATCCGCTCGACCCCGCCGGCCTTCGGCGCACACGCCCGGGAAATCCTCGACGAACACGGTTTCGATGAAGATGCGGTCGAGGCGCTCGCCGAGTCCGGTGGCCTCGTTACCGAACGCCGCAAGCTCTAGAAATCCCCTTAGACAAACACGCTCAAGAATAGGAACCGCCATGCGCTGGTCCGAACGCCGCAAAGAATTTCGCGCCATCCTGAACGGGGACCGGTGTGTCCATCCGGGCTCGGTGGCAGACCCGATGACCGCACGCATCACCCGGGAGGCCGGCTTCGAGGTGGGCATCTTCGCCGGCTCGGTCGCGTCGATGGCCGTGCTCGCGGCACCCGACCTGATCGTGCTGACTTTGTCGGAGTTCGCCGACCAGGCGCGCCGCATCGGCCGGGCCAGCGACCTGCCGCTGATGGTCGACGCCGACCATGGCTATGGCAACGCGCTGAACGTGCGCCGTACCGTCGAAGAGCTCGAAATGGCGGGCATCGCCGGCATGTCGATCGAGGACACGGATTTGCCGAACCCGTTCGGCGCGGGCGGCAAGGCGAGCCTGATATCGCTCGAGGAAGGCGTCGGCAAAATGCGGGCCGCGCTCGACGCACGCATTGACCCGGATCTGGTGATCGCCGGGCGCACGAGCGCGCCGGGTATCGCTGGCGTCGAGGAAGCGGTCAGGCGGGTCAAGGCGTACGAGGAGGCCGGCGTCGACGCGCTGTTCCTGGTCGGTGTGAAAAACCGAGATGACCTGGCGAGCATCGCGGCCGAAGTCTCGACGCCGATCATCCTCGGCAGCGCCTCGCGCGAGATGATGGACCGCGAATGGCTGGCCTCCATCGGAGTCCGGGTCTGCCTGCAGGGACACAAGGTCCACGCGGTGGCCATGGAGGCCTTTCTGCGTGCCCAGACCGCGCTCGCAAACGGAACCCATCCCGACGATCTCGAGAATGTCGCGCCGGGCGACACCATGAAACGACTGATGCGCGCCGAGGATTACGACCGCTGGAGTGAGGACTACCTCTAAGAAGCACGTCTAAAGCGGAAGTGGGTTCCCGTCCGCAAAGCCGCGCAATTCATCGAACAATTCCGCGTCGTTGATGATGCGTGGCACCTTGTGTTGCCCGCCGAGCTGCCCGCGCGATTTCATCCATTCTGCGAACTCGCCAGGCGACAAAGCGATCGCCTGCGGCGGGTTCATGCCGAACCCCTCCGATCGGTGCGCCTCGTAGTCCTCGTTCGTAGCGCATAGCGCCGCGTCAAGCGTACGCGCGAAATGCGCCAGCCGGGCCTCGGACGGCACCTCACCGGCGAACTCGACGATGTAGAGATGACCGCCCCGGCTGTCGTCATCGCTGGCATGCACGGCACCCACGGACCAGTCCCGGACGTCCGAGCCGATGGCCACGCCACCGTCGCGGACCGCGGCCTCGATCTCATCCGCGATCAGATGCTCGCCGAACGCCGACATCATATAGCTCGTGCGTCCCGTCACCTTGAGCCGAAGCGGGTTCCGGCTCACCAGCTCGACCGTATCGCCGAGCACATAGGACCAGAGGCCGGCACAACTGCTGACGACCAGTGCATAGTTGATGCCGCGCTGGACGGTACCTGCCCAGTGACGCGTCGGTTGGCGGGCGTCGAGTTCATCGACCGGCACGAATTCATAGAACAGCCCGGTGTCGAGCATCAGCCGCAGGCCGTCCTCCGGTGCCTGATCGGCGACGCCGATGAACCCCTCGCTGGCGGGATAGACCTCGCGCAGTTCGGCCCGGGTATTCGCAATCAGCGCCTCGAACCGCGCCCGATAGGGTTTGAAATCCACGCCGCCATGGATCATCAGCTCGAGGTTGGGGAAATATTTCGCCAGGTCGGGGCTGCTGTCACCACGATGCGCGGCGAGCTTGTCGAAGAAGATCAGCAACCAGGACGGCGTGCCGCCGATGAGCCGGATATCCTCGCCGTCCAACGCGCGCACCATCCGACCGACCTTCAGTTCCCAATCGGTGACAGATGCAAGCTCCTGCGAGGGAAACGAACGGCTGCGGAACCACCAGGGCAGGTTCGCGGTCATGATCCCGGAGAGATCACCACTGCGAATGCCCGGCGCCTCGTCGGTGAAGTCGGTGCTGCCGCCCAGCATGAAGGACTTGCCACCAAGGATCTTGCTGCCGGGCCGACTGGCGAGGTGGTGGCAGATCAGGTCGAGCCCCGCCATGGTGTTCGACGAGATCATCTCATTCGTGCAGGGGATGTATTTGGTGCGCCCCGAGGTCGTGCCCGACGTGACCGCCAGATACGGCACCCGCGACGGCCAGGTGACACCTCGCAGATCCGGAAAGGCGTCACCCCAGTAGCGCTCCTGGAAATCCTCGTACCGGCGCAGCGGCACCCGCGCCTGGAACTCCGTCACACTCCGGATGGATTTGAAATCGTGATCGCGACCGAAGGTCGTCCGGCTTGCCCGCGCCACCAACCCGAGCAGTTGCCGCTGCTGGATGTCCGCGGCATTCATCGCGGCCAGCTTGCGGAGCCGTCGCGTACCGTAGATCCGGACAAGAGGTGTGATGTTCAGCATGCCAGCAGTCTACGCCACGGAGAGGCTCAGGGCGTCAACTCGGTTTTCCGTGTGAACTCCCGCCGGACCGTCTCAAGCTGCAACGGCAGGCGCACATATTCACCCCGCAGCCAGAGATCGAACTGATCGACGAAGTTCGCGCTGTTGATCCATCCGTCCTGGCCGCCCAGAAGGGTGAACCAGTTGGCGTCCGGATCAGACATGTCGGAGATGTGCCGCGACTGGGACCCAAACCGCGTGAAGTGCCGCTCGTCAGTGTCCGCGTGTGCGGTCTTCATCACCGTCGTCGAGCTGCCGGCGATGGGCACATCGTTGAAGCGGTATTTTCCGCCGACGATCGGAATGAAGTTCAGCGGATGGCGCAAACCCAGCCGGTGCATGTCGCCCCAGGTCGGGAGTTCCTTGTGCTTGGCGGCCGCCACACGCAGCGCTTCCGCCAGAGCCGGCGCGACCTCCGCCGCCGGCGTCGTGCCGATCATCTCGCCCAATTGTTCGTCGAAACGCCCGCCGACAGAGATGCGCGTTCGGGTATCTTCGCTCAGGAATTTTTCGGCGAAGGCGAACATCGTGAGTTCGAACGCGACCGCGCCGGGAGAGTCAGCCGCATAGTGGCCATCCCAGTCGCGAATCTCGGCTGCGAGGCGCGTCTGTTCCGGGGTCAATTCCTGTGCGACCGCACCCAGCTTGCCCAACAGCAGATCGCGCAGCGCGACCGCCGATTCCATATAGACGTCTTGCTGGAGCGCACTGAGATCATCGAAGGTGATGCTTTTCGGCCCCGAGAGAAGGTCGCGCAGACGCGCGATCCGATCATCGTTGGAGAAATGCCAACCGACGGCCACATCAGCTTCGGCGGGCTTGTTGTTGGCCGATGCGACGAACCCGGACGGCGGGTCGAACGCCGCAGGCAATGCGCCCGCCGTCACGGTCGTCGCCCAGGGATCACGACCATCCGCGGTCTCGGCAGGGATCAGCATATCCACCGGTGGGACCGGAGAACGGTCAGGCAGTTTCACCGCCATGACCTGCCCGATATGGCCGGCCGCATCCGCATAGACCATGTTCTGACCTGGCACGTGAAACCCGTCGAGCGCGCTGCGGAAACCATCGAAATCCTGTGCCTGGCTCATCCGCAGCATGGACGTGATTTCGTCGCTCGGCTGATGGCCCATCCAGCGCAATGCAATTGTTTCATTCGGCCGCGCGGAATTCACCAGCGGTGAATCCGTGATCACCGGCCCGAACCGGGTCTCGCGAATCTCGACCTCCGTGTCGAACCACCAGCGCACACCGATGTCTTCCGTGCGCGTCCGGAACTCATCGACCGTCAAGTCGGCGACATCCACGAGATCCGTGGACAGGGCCCGCATGTTGGTGCCGCCCCAGGCGATCTGGGCGTTGCGGCCCAGTGCGATGAACGGCACGCCCGGGATCATCATCCCGACCGCGTGATACGACGGCGACTTGTAGCCGGCCAGCAACCAGAGATTGGGCAGGAAAACACCCAGATGAGGGTCGCTGGCAATCATTGCCGCGCCGGTGCCCGTGCGTGCGCCCGACACCGCGACCGAGTTGGACCCGGCCTTGGAGAATCCCGCCAGAAGCTCCATGAACACTGATGCCTGATCATCGGCGCCGGCCCCGATGCTGGGGATGGATTCGAGCCCCTTCTCGGTCGCCCGCGCCCAGATCTCCGGCCAGTCGGGACGGTCGCGCAGGGACAGCATGCCGAACCAGATCAGCCAGTTCACATCGGTGGAGGCCAGGCGTCCGACGGCAATCACATCCGCCTCGGTCCAGGGTTCGCGCGTGAGACCCAACACCCGGTGCTCATGGGGCAGCTCTTCCGCGTTCGCGATGTAGTGATTCACCCCGGCGACGAACCCGTCGAGCCAGGCACGGGTGTCGGCCGGCATCAATTCCAGCGTGGCATCGGCTCCGCGCCCGAAATTCAGAATGCGCAACGACTTGTCGATGTCCCGCGCCAGCGGGCCGCCCATCTCGGCGACACGCCCGCGCACGAGCCGCCGTGCAACCTCCATCTGGCCCCAACGCAAGTGTGCATGAACCACGCCCAGCGCGACGGCAAGATCACTGTCGCTTTCGGCCTCGATGAACGGCACCTGGAACTTGTTCCAGTGAATGCGGACCGGCGCATCGACCGGCGTCCCCGACACCGGGATCGCGTCGAGCCGCTGATCGATGGTCACCGGTTCAGGCAACGGGGTGAGCACGGCGCAACCGGCGAGGATGGTTGCCATGGCCGTGCCGGCGAGCAGGTTGGCGAGACGCATGGATGTAGCTCCGAACAGGACTTCCCTAGAAGTCTACGCGCGTTGCGCGGGGAAGGATCACACAGGCAATGCAAAGGCGGAGATATGATCGCCGGACGACATTGTCCAGTTGCGAAGACGTGATCAGACGCCCCGGACTAGATGCCAGTGACTTTCCGCAGCAGTCGGAGCAGTTCGGCGGATTCGGACTCTGTGAGATTTGCGGAGATCGCCTCATCATGGTCCCGCACCATGGGTGTGATCCGTTCGAGCGTCTCCGCACCCGCATCGGTCAGGTGCAACTCATGGGACCGGCGGTCGGTCTTGGACCGCGCGCGCGCGACCCAGTCATTTTTCTCCATGCGGTCGATCATCGCGACCATCGTGGAACCGTCCACACCGAGCGTTCGGGCAAGCTGGGTCTGGCTTAACCCCGGATTGTTGGCGACAATGATCAGCAGGCCGAACCAGCCCGGCCGCATACCTTCGTCGCTCAGGTTGGAGGTGAAATGCTGGAACGTCTCGATCTGCGCGCGACGCAACTGGTAGCCGACGAGCCCGGGCAGAAGGCCCAGATCGATCTCGCTGCTCTTGTCGTTGGCGTCATCAGGCACAGTGTCATTCCCCCGTTCGCGTGCGCGACGCCCCGCAACGGAGCATGACTGCGCGCATCAAATTTGTACCACAACGATCCGGTTTGTCCGCCCGCGGCATAGTCGCAGCCCGCCGATGTTGATCTGATGTTGACCCGATATTGACGCACCCCGGCGCACCGCCGAAACTGGGACGGCGTCCCGACCCAAGGAGCCTCACGCAGCATGTTCAAAAACACGATCACGATTCCAATCGAATGGGGTGATTGCGACCCGGCGAAGATCGTTTTCTATCCCAACTATTTTGTTTGGTTCGACCATGGCACCCGGCACCTCTTCGAACGCGCCGGCGTCGGCTACGAGGTGATGCTCGATGAATACAAGACGGTCGGTTTGCCGCTGGTGGACGCGAGCGCCAAATTCCTGTCGCCCAGCCAGTTCGGTGACACGCTGGAAATCACCAGCCATGTCAGCGCGTGGCGTCGCCGGACGCTCGTCGTTACCCACGAGGTCTCCAACGCCGGGACGCCGGCCGTGCTTGGAGAAGAGATCAGAGTCTGGGCCTCCGCAGACCCCGATACGCCCGGCAAGTTGATTGCGGCCGACATCCCGAAAGATTTTCGCGCGCGCTTCGACGCGGGGAGCACTTGAGCCGGGAATAACGCATGCTTCCCACTTTTGGCGGATGCGCCGGAGACCGTATGCGCTAGACTGCGTTCCAACAGGCGGTCGAAAACAAGAACGACAACAGCGCCGCACAAGAATGGATCGTCAGAACAGAAGCGTTCCGCGTCCACATCAGGGAGAGAAAAGCATGAGTCGAAACATTGTGAAGTCGGCCGCTGTCGTCGGCGCCGCGATCGCCGCGCTGAGCCTCAGCGCCGCACCGGGCATGGCACAAGAAGTGACTTTGCGCATGCACACATTCATTCCGCCGGTTGCCAACCCGGGCAAGACGTTTCTGGCCCCGTGGGCGGCAAAGATCGAGAAAGATTCGGGTGGCCGCCTCAAGATTCAACCCTTCTGGGCCATGCAGCTCGGCGGCAAGGCGCCCCAGCTTCTCGATCAGGCACGCGACGGTGTCGTCGACATCGTCTGGACCCTGCCGGGCTTCTCGGCGGGCCGCATGCCCGAAGTCGAGCCCTTCGAACTTCCGTTCGTTCACAAGGATGCGCTGTCGACAACCCTGGCACTTCAGGACTTCCAGGCGAAGAATCTCGGCAAGGCTCTCGGCGCCTATCACCCGCTCCTGCTGCATAGCCATCAGGGTTTCCTCTTTCAGACCAAGGAGCCGGTCCAGAAGATGGAAGATCTGAAGGGCATGAAGCTGCGTGCCGCGTCGCGCGGCGGGGTGTGGCTGCTCGAAGCGCTCGGCGCAACGGGCGTCGGCCTGCCGCTGCCGGCCATTCCCGCAGCGCTGTCCAAGGGTGTCATCGACGGCGTGACTTTGCCGTTCGAGATCGCACCGGCGGTGAAGACGCCTGATCTGGTCAGCCACTTCTCGAGCCTCGCGGGCGCACAGCCTCGCCTCGGCACGAACGTCTTTACCTTCCTGATGAACAAGGCCAGCTACGACAAGCTGCCGCCGGACCTTCAGAAGGTGATCGACGACAACTCCGGAACCAATATCGCCCGCCAGGCCGGCCAGAACTGGATCGATGTCGAGACCCCGGGCCGCAATGCTGTCGCAGCGAAGCCGAAGAACAAATTCTACGAGATTCCCGAAGCCGAGGTCGCGAAGATGAAGGCCGCGGCGCAACCGGTGTTCGATCGCTGGTATGGCGAGGTCGGCAAATCCGGCATCGACGGCCCGGCGCTCGTGAAGGATGCACGCGACATGATCGCAAAGTATTCGGGCGCCTCTTAAGGGAACCCGCAGGACGGTTCCATGACCGGTTGGGTTTTCGCAGATGAGCGAAACGACATCTGACAACGCCCGGCCCACCGATCCGGTGGGCCGGGTGCTTTATGGCATCGCGAAATGGCTTGCCGTCTTCGGTGGCATCATTCTGTGCGGCATGGCCCTGCTCACGACCGCGAGTGTGGCAGGCCGGTCGCTGTTCAACGATCCGATCTCCGGTGATTTCGAACTGGTGGCGATTGGCACGGGCCTCGCCGTCTTCGCATTCCTGCCCTGGTGCCAGATGACGCGCGGCAATGTCCTTGTCGACTTCTTCATGGCGGCCGCGCCGCCACGCATGCAGATTTTCACCGATGTGGTTGGCGGCCTCTTCTATCTGGCGATCGCCACGCTCCTGACCTGGCGGATGATCTTCGGCGGTCTCGACATGTACAATTACAACGAACTGTCGATGACCATTAACTTCCCCCGCTGGACGACCTTTCCACCTTCGGTCCTGCTCATGTCATTCCTGGTGATCGTGATCGCCTATACGGTCGGACGCAGCGTCGCCGAGCTGCGGGCCGGGGGTCACAGGAACGACCCGGACGGCACAGGACAATGACCGGCCTCGAGATTGGCATCACCGGTTTTGTCGCCCTGTTCGTCCTGCTGGGCCTGCGGATTCCAATCGGCGTGGCCATGCTCGGCGTCGGCATTGTCGGCTATGTCACGATCGCAGGCGAGGTCGCGCTCTTCAGCTATCTCAAAACGGAGACTTACTGGCGCTTCACGACGGAGAGCCTGTCGGTCATCCCGCTGTTCCTGCTGATGGGGCAGTTCGCGGCCAAGGCCGGGCTCAGCCAGGCGCTTTTTGCGGCCGCCTATACCTGGCTCGGCCACTATCGCGGCGGCGTTGCAATGGCCGCTGTCGGCGGTTGCGCAGGGTTCGGGGCGATCAGCGGGTCCTCGCTCGCCACCGCGGCCACCATGGGCCAGGTGGCGCTGCCCGAGCTGCGGCGGTTCAATTATTCAGGCGCGCTTGCCACCGGCGCCCTGGCCGCAGGCGGCACACTGGGCATCCTGATCCCGCCTTCGGTGGTGCTGATCATCTACGCCGTGATGGTCGAGGCGAATGTGGCCACCCTGTTCCAGGCCGCCTTAATCCCCGGCATCCTGGCGGCCCTGGGTTACATCGCGGTGATTGCCATCGTCGTGCGCGTGAACCCGGAGGCCGGCCCCGCCGGCCCAACGGCGAGCCGGGCTGAAAAATGGACGGCCCTGCTCGAGATCTGGCCTGTGCTGCTGATCTTCATTCTGGTCATGGGCGGCATCTATTTCGGCATCTTCACGCCCACCGAAGGTGCCGGCGTCGGCGCGTTTGGCACCTTCCTGATCGCCGTAATCCGCGGCGGCATGCGTTTCCAGGGCTTCGTCGATGCCCTGCTCGGCACCGCACAAACGACGGCCATGATCTTCCTGATCCTGCTCGGTGCGGCCATCTTCAATGCGTTTCTGGGGTTTTCCCAGCTGCCGATCTTCGCCGCGGATTTCTTCGGCGGTTCCGGCCTCGCGCCGCTGACCATCCTCGGCGGCATGATCGTGCTCTATATCCTGCTCGGCTTCGTCATGGATTCCCTGTCCATGATCTTCCTGACCGTGCCGATCTTCTGGCCGATCATTGCCGGCCTCGACTTCGGCATGAACGTCGAGGAAACGAAGCTCTGGTTCGGCATCATCTCGTTGATCGTGGTCGAAATGGGTCTGATCACGCCGCCGGTCGGACTGAACGTCTTCATCATCAATTCCATGGCCCGCGACGTGCCGATGATCGAGACCTTCAAGGGTGTGATTCCCTTTTTCATGTCCGACATCGTGCGGGTCGTTGTTCTCGTATTCCTGCCCGGTATCACGCTGATCCTGCCGCGCCTGCTCAACTGATATGACCCCAAAGCTCTGCGCCGACAGTTAATGCGTAGTTACAATAATTTGCATTACAAACTAATCGATCCTGCTACAGTTTGGTCACCATGAGCTTCACCGTCAAAATCAGGCAATCCGATGCGCCGTTAGCCGTCGAGATGGGCGAGACCATCCTCGTCGCCGCGCTCGCTGCCGACATCGACTACCCCCATGGCTGCCAGTCCGGAAATTGCGGCGCCTGCAAGTCGCGCCTGCATACGGGCGAGGTCGAGATGTCGCCCTATTCCGACTACGCGCTGACCGATGCCGAGAAAGACTCCGGCCTGGTCCTCGCCTGCCGTGCCGTGCCGTGGAGCGACTGCGAGATCGCCTGGTTGGAGCAGGACGAGGTGATTTCCCATCCCCTGCGCAAGCTCGACTGCAAGGTCGTCGAGCTGGAGCATATGACCCATGATATCACTCGCCTGCGCCTGTCGATCGCGGCCGGCGGCCCGTTTGAATTCACGGCCGGCCAGTATGCGCGCCTGCACTTCGACGGCCAGCCGCCGCGCGACTATTCCATGGCCAGCCTGCCCGGCGAAGATGTCCTCGAATTCCATATCCGGATGGTTACCGACGGTGGGGTCAGCACCTTCGTCCACAATGACTTGAAGGTGGGCGACGGCGTCCGTGTCGAGGGGCCCTACGGGATTTCCTACCTGCGCCAGAAACACGCCGGCCCCATCGTGGCACTCGCCGGTGGCTCGGGCCTTGCGCCGGTGAAATCCATCGTCGAATCAGCGCTCGCAGACGGTGCCGAACAGCCGATTCATATGTATTTCGGCGTCCGCGCCGAACAGGATGTCTATCTGGAAGAATACTTCCAGGCGCTCGCCACCAAACATGAGAACTTCACCTTCGAGATCGTGCTGTCCGAGCCGGAAGGCGCGACAGACCGGCGCAGCGGATATCTGGTCGATATCGTTGCCGATGACTTCGAGGATATGGACGGATCCAAGGCCTATCTGGCCGGGCCACCGATCATGGTCGAAACTTGCGTCGGCAAGCTCAAGGAGATGCGTGTCCGCAACGAGGATTGTCACGCGGACGCGTTCTATACCGAGGCCGAGAAAGCCAAACTCGAGGAGGCGTCATGAGCGGCGACAATACAGACGGGCGGCTCGACGGCCGCGTGGCGCTGATCAGCGGCGCGGGCCGCGGCATCGGACTGGCCATCGCCCAATCATTGGCAGCGCGTGGCGCAAGCGTGGTCATCGCCGACAATGGTGGCGATGTGGCTGGCAGCGATCCCGACCCGTCGGTGGCTGAAAGCGCAGCGGCAGAGATCGGCGACAACGCCGTGGCCTTCACAGGCTCAATCGCCAGCGCAGACGGCGCACGCGCTGCGGTCCAGTGCGCCACGGACAGCTTCGGCGGCCTCGATATCCTGGTGAACAACGCCGCAATCCTGCGCGACGGGTTCATCTTCAAATCCGACCCGGACGATTTCCGCGACGTGATCGAGACCAACCTGTGCGGCGCCTGGTATCTGGCCAATGCAGCGTCGCCCGTGATGCGCGCGCAGGCCAAGGCCGAGCGTGGCGGCGCGCCATATGACTGGGGCCGCATCGTCAATATCACCTCGTCGGCCGGCCTGTATGGCAATTTCGGCCAGTCAGCCTATGCCTCGGCCAAGTCCGGCATGATCGGCCTGACCCGCGTGGCGGCCATGGATCTGGGCCGCGCCGGCATCACCTGCAATGCGATCGCGCCCTTCGCCGCGACCCGGGTGACCGACATGATCGTGCCCGCCAATGACGAGCAGGCCGCCTACAAGGAACGCGCGCTCAAACTCTCGCCCGATCATGTGGCAACAGCGGTCGCCTGGCTGTGCCAACCCGAGAGCCAGTCAATCACCGGGCAAATCTTCGGTGTGCGCGGCCGCGAGCTGTTCCTGTTTTCCCAGCCGCGCCCCGTCGCAACGCTGTCACGCGACGACGGTGACTGGGATGTCGCCGGGCTCATCGCCGCGGCACCCGCCGAATTCGAATCCAATTACACCGACCTCACCACGGATCTGGAATCCTTCAACACCGATCCCAAGGTTTAAACCCGAGGTCCAACCGACAGGAGTGCAACCCATGAGCATCAATCCAGGAGATTCCGTCGAAACCTCCCGTGAGCTGCAGGACGCCCCGGAAGAATTCCGGGTGGCGGTCGAGAAGATTGTCATCAGCCACGCCGTGAATGAACTCTACGGCGCCCAGGTGTTCGACGAACCGGCGATCGCGCTGGCACCCACGCCTTATTCCAAATGGCTGACCTGCCGGGTCGCCATGGAAGAGTATGGGCATCACGTGCGCTTCCGCGAGCTGGGCGAGGAAATCGGCATCGCACCGGAACGCATGATCCCGGGCGACAAGAAACCGCTTTCGATCTTCGAATTCGCCCTCGAATCCTGGGAAGAGTTCTGCGTCATCAAGCTGCTGGCCGATCTGGCGGAAATCCTCCAGGTCGAGGATCTGTCCCAGTGCAAGTTCCTGCCCCTGCGCAACCTGTCGCGCATGACCATGCCAGAGGAGCGCTTCCACGCCCAGTTTGGCGAGGATTTCTGCAAGGAACTGATCCAGACGGAAGAGGGCCGAAAGGCCGTGCAGGATGCAATCAACCGCTATTATCCGATTCTCCCGAAGTTCTTCGGCCGCGCCGGGTCGAAGAACAACGAGATTTATCGAAAATGGGGGATCAAGCAGCGCACCAATGAGGATATGCTGGCGGACTACATCAACCGGGCGCGCGAGCTGGTCGAGGGAGAACTCAACCTGACGCTGCCGGACGTAGCGGAGGCGGCCTGACGGCCGCACCCCAACGAAGTCTAACGAGGAAACATCATGAGTATTCGCGCCGACGTCCGACCCGACCTGCTGCCCTACTACACAGATGATTGTGACCCGAAGAATCTCGCGCCGTTGTGGGAGGTGCTGCACACCTTTGCCCGCAAGGAGCCCAAGAGCGATTGCCAGCCCTATATCTGGCATTACAACGAAATCCGCGACACGCTGATGAAGTCCGCGGACCTGATCACCGCCGAGGAGGCGGAGCGTCGGGTGCTCATCCTCGAGAACCCGGGCATGCGCGGACGCTACCGTGTCACGACATCGCTTTTCGCGGGCCTGCAGCTGATCATGCCGGGTGAAATCGCCCCGGCCCATCGCCATACACAGGCCGCGCTGCGTTTCATCGTCGAGGGATCGGGTGCCTACACCGCCGTCGACGGCGAAAAGACGATCATGGAAGAGGGTGACTTCGTCATCACCCCGTCCTGGACATGGCACGACCATGGCAACGAGAGCGACCGGCCCATGGTCTGGCTCGACGGGCTCGACGTGCCGCTGGTTGAGACCCTCGACACCACCTTCGCCGAACCTTACGGGGAGAAGAGCCAGGGCAAGACCCGCCCGAGCGGCGACTCACTCGCGCGCTACGGGTCGGGGCTGATGCCGGTCGACCACGAACAGCGCAGTCCGTCCTCGCCGATCTTCAACTACCCCTACACGCGTACCCGCGAAGCGCTGGAGACGATGCGCAAGACCGATGAGTGGGATCCCTGCCACGGGCTCAAGCTGCGCTACGTGAACCCGGACAATGGCGAATCCCCGATGCCGACCATCGGCACCTTCATGCAGCTCCTGCCCAAGGGTTTCGAGACCTCGGCCTACAGATGCAGCGACGGGACTGTCTACAGCGTCGTCGAGGGAACCGGGAAATCGATCATCGGCGACGAGACCTTCGAGTGGGGGCCGCGCGATCACTTCGTCGTGCCATGCTGGATGCCGCAGAAGCACATCGCCAGCGAGGACGCGGTGCTGTTCAGCTTCTCTGATCGCCCCGCGCAACAGAAGCTCGGCCTCTGGCGCGAGGATCGCGGGAACGCCTGAATGACGGACGATGTCGCGGCGCTCGCCGACTTTCCCCTGCGACTGCGCATGGCGTCATGGTTTTCCTTCGTCGGCACGCCGTTGACCGATGCCGAGCGCGAGGATGTCGAGGAGTACACACAGGCATTGGGTCTCGGCAGCCTGGTACTGGCCGAACTCGGGGACTGGCGGGAGGTCGAGGCCTGCATCAAGCAGACCGACTGGGACGCCGCCTGGTGGCAGGCCGAGGAAGACCGCCGCAAGGCGCTGTTTGAGCAGGCCCAGGCGAAGGTCGGCGACATGGCCCTCACCCGCGCCCTCACCAACCTGTCCGACAAGGTCTCCGACATCGTGCATGGCGCCGCAGCCGTTGCCGCCTCGCGTGGCGGCGTGGCCGATCAGGGCCTGACCCGATCCGCGGCCGGTGCCGCCACCATGTCGGCCTACCAGGCCGCCGTCGAGAAAGCCGCCGACGTCGACGTCACCAAGAAGACCGGGGGACACGCGTTCGCCGCCAAATTCCGACTGTTCGAGGCCGGCCACTGGCCGCTCTGCGTGCGCGCCGGCACCTTCTACATCTTCTAGATTTTCCGATTTTTGATTCTCCGATTTTTGATTTTCCGATTTTTGATTCTCCGATTCTGCGAGCCGATCGATGACCGAACCCCGAGACTGCCGCCCGTTCTTCCAGCCCGAAAGCGTGGCCGTCGTCGGGGCGGGTGAGCGCCTGACGAGTTCGGGCGGCGCGGTGCTGCGCAACCTGATCGCGTCGAACTATGCCGGACGCATCGTGCCGGTGAATCCCAAGGGTGGCGAGATTCTCGGCCTGCCCGCAGTGACTTCATTGTCGGAGATCGACAAGCCGGTCGACCTCGCCGTGGTCGTGATCCGACCCGACTTCATCCTCGATATCGTCGATGAGGCCGCGGCGACCGGCCACAAGAACCTGATGATCCTGCCGGGTGGATTCCGTGAGGCGGGAGACGAAGGCGTGGCACGCGAGGCCGAGCTGCTGCGCAAGGCAGATGCAGCCGGCATCACGATCTTCGGACCGAACTGCGCAGGTATCATCCACCTCGCCGAGGATGCACCCTTCGCCGCGACCTTCCTGCGCGACCTGCCGCCCGGTGGCGGCATCGCGGCGATCTCCCAGTCGGGTGCAATCACCGAGGAAATCATCGCCAAGGCCAACATCGACAACCTGCCCGTCAGCACCGTCGTCTCGGTTGGCAATGCCGTCCATCTCGAGGTCACGGACTATCTCGAATATCTCGGCAACCAGGACGCCTGCAATTGCGTGCTGCTCTACATCGAATCCATCGCCGACACGGATCGGTTCCGCGACATCGCCCGAAGGGTGGCCGCGAAGAAGCCGGTGGTCGCACTCATGGGTGGCGGCAGCGAACAGGGCGCGGCGGCGGTCCGCAACCACACAGGCGGCGTCGCCATGCCCAACGCCGAGATCGACGCATTCCTGCGCGACTGCGGCGTGATACGCGTCCCGTCAGTCCGGCGCCTGTTGCTGGCGGCGAAGGGCTTCGGGTTGCATCCGGAAGGCATAGGCCCCCGGGTCCTGCTGCTGTCCAACTCGGGCGGGCCGGGCGTGATCACGACAGACCAGCTGCGCGCCGAGGGGCTGGAGATGCCCACCCTGCCCGACGCCTACGCGACAACACTACGAGACATGCTGCCGGGCGAAGCCGCCGTGGCCAATCCGATCGACCTGCTTGCCGATGCGCGCGAAGACCGGTTCGGCCCGGCTTTCGAGGGCGCGCTTGCCCATGCCGGGACCGCCTTCGATGCCATCCTGACGATCCATGTCGTGCCCTTCATGGTCGATGCCGGCCCGATCATCGACACCCTGTCGGGCGCCGCCCAGACAGCAGGAATTCCCTGTTTCCACTCGATGATGGGCACCCTCGAGCATCAACAACACTGGTTCGCGAAGATGGAAGCGGCGGGCGTGCCAACGTTCAACGATTCCGAATCGATGGCCGAGACCGCCGGTATCCTGTCCCAGTATCCGAAGCTGCGCGCGAGCCTCGCCGGAAGCTAGAGCTTCACCGACCGAAGCCGCAGCGCGTTGGCGATCACGGAGACCGAACTCAGGCTCATCGCCGCCGCCGCCACCATCGGGCTCAGCAACACACCCAGGACCGGAAACAGAACGCCTGCGGCGAGCGGAATCCCGGCGGCGTTATAGACGAAGGCGAAGAACAAATTCTGGCGGATATTCCGCAGGGTCGCCGTCGCCAGGCGGCGGGCCCGCACCAGCGCCATCAGGTCACCCGTGACCAGCGTGATGCCCGCGCTTTCCATCGCGACATCCGTACCCGTTCCCATGGCGATGCCCACATCGGCATTCGCGAGCGCGGGGGCATCGTTGATCCCGTCTCCCGCCATCGCGACCGACCGACCCGCGGTGCGGAAACGATCCACGATGTCGCTCTTGTCGCCGGGCAGGACATCGGCCTCGACCTGGTCGATGCCGAGCTTGGCCGCCACGGCCGCCGCGGTGACCGGGTTGTCACCGGTCACCATGACGATCTCGATCCCCTGGGCACGCAGCGCGCCCAGCGCGTCGGGCGCGGTGCCCTTGATGGGATCGGCGATCGCCAGAAACGCGGCGAGCGCCCCATCGACCGCGAGAAAAACCGCGGTCGCACCCTCGCGTCGCGCGACATCGGCGGCGTCGGCCAGCGCATCTGCGGAAACGGCGAGATGGGTCATCAGACCGGGATTCCCCAACGCCACGGAATGGCCCTCGACAGTGCCGGTTACTCCCTTGCCGGGTACGACTACGAAATCGGTGACCGTCCCCACCGCGATATTCCGATCATCGGCCGCACGCAGGATCGACATCGCCAGCGGATGTTCGCTACCGCGCTCCAACGCGGCGGCGTGCCGCAATACTTCGTCTGCATCGAATCCTTCGACCGGTGTGATTCCCGTGACCGCGGGTCGCCCCTCGGTCAGGGTCCCGGTCTTGTCGACGATGAGCAGGTCCACCCGCGCCAATGCCTCCAGTGCCGCCGCATCGCGCACCAGCAGGCCCGCACCGGCACCGCGCCCGGTCGCGACCATGATCGACATGGGCGTCGCCAGTCCCAGCGCACACGGACAGGCGATGATCAACACGGACACCGCGGCCACCACCGCGAAGCCCAATGCGGGCGGCGGCCCCCAGATCGACCAAACGATAAACGCAACCACCGCAACGGCAACCACGATAGGCACAAACCAGACCGCCACCCGGTCGGCCAGGCGCTGGATGGGCGCGCGTGAGCGCTGCGCCTTGGACACCAGATCGACGATCTGGGACAGCATCATGTCGGCGCCGACCTTCTCGGCTGCCATCACGAAAGCGCCGGCGCCGTTGACCGTCCCGCCGATCACCGTATCGCCGACACGTTTTTCGACCGGCATCGCCTCACCGGTGACCATGGATTCGTCGAGCACGCCCGCGCCATCCAGGATCGACCCGTCCACTGGTACGCGCTCACCCGGGCGCACGCGCAGGCTATCCCCCGCAACGACCACCTCCAGAGGCACCTCCAGGTCGGTCCCATCGGGCTCAACCCGCAGCGCTGTCTTCGGGGTCAGGTCGAGCAGGGCGCGCAGGGCATCGCCCGTGCGATCACGCGCGCGCAACTCCAGCACCTGCCCCAGCAGGACGAGGACGATGATCACGCCGGCGGATTCGAAATAGAGCGTCGTGCGGCCGTCATGTGCCTTGAACGCATCGGGAATCACATCAGGCAGGACAACCGCGGCGAGGCTGAACAGATAGGCGGCACCCGTCCCCAGCGCGATCAGGGTGAACATGTTGGGGCTGCGCTGTCCGATCGACTGCCAGCCGCGCACGAAGAACGGCCACCCGGCCCACAGGACCACCGGCGTTGCCAGCACCAGCTGGGTCCACTCGAACCCGGCGCCGAGCAAATGGGCGAACGAGATCGCGGGGATCATGTCGCCCATGGCCATCAGCAACAGCGGTACGGCGAAGATCGCGCCGATCCGAAACCGCCGGGTCATGTCGATCAGTTCATGGTTCGGTGGTTTCTCCGCCGTGATCTGCATCGGGTCGAGCGCCATGCCGCACAGCGGACAAACGTCGGGCCCGTCGCGAATGATCTCGGGATGCATCGGGCAGGTGTATTGCACGCCCGGCGCCACGGTCGGCGCGGGGCGTTCATCGGGCGGCAGGAGATAATGTTCGGGGTCACCCGTGAACTTCGTCACACAGCCCGCCGAGCAGAAATGATAGGTCACCCCGGCATGGTCCGCATGATGCGCCGTCGCCGCCGGATCGACATCCATGCCGCAAACCGGGTCTTTCACGATGCTGTCAGATGTCAGGGTATCTGATGTCATGGTTTCGCTCATATTATCCTGCAAGCTTTTCGGCGAGATCGTCGATGATCGGGCAGTCGGGCCGGTCGTCGCCATGGCAGTTCTCGGCAAGATCGACCAGGGTCGCCCGCATCGCCCGCAATTCGGTGATCTTGGCGTCGATGTCCGCCACCCGGTTCAGCGCGATCCCCTTCACGTCGGCGCTCTTGCGATCCTTGTCGACGTAGAGCGCGACCAGCGCCCGGCAATCCGCGACGGAAAAACCCAGGCCGCGCGCGCGCGACAGAAAGCGCAGCATGTGCACATCTCGCTCCGCATAGTCCCGGTAGCCGTTGTCGCGGCGGCGCGCCGGTTCCACCAGACCGATGTCCTCGTAATAGCGAATGGTCTTGGTCGGCAAGCCGGCCCGTTCGCCGGCTTCGCTGATGTTCATCGGCCCGTCTCCACATGCATGTGACAGGACAGATATAGACCCTCCAGTTACTGGAAGGTCAAGGGGCACACCCTATTTGTGAGCCCGAACCGGGACGGACATCTCGCCCACGCCGTCGATCCAGGCGTGCATTACGTCACCGGGAACGACCGGCCCGACCCCTTCCGGCGTGCCCGTCATGATGATGTCGCCGGGATAGAGCGTCATGAAGGACGACGCGTAGGCGATCAGGCGGGGAATATCGAAGATCAGTTGCTCCGTGTTCGATTTCTGGCGCAGCTCGTCATTCACGCGAATCTCGAAATCCAGATGCCCCGGATCGGCGATCTCGTCCGCCGTCACCAGCCAGGGCCCCAGAACCGAATAGGTGTCGATACCCTTGCGCAGGCTGCGGTCTTCCGTCCCCCGCACGGTCATGTCGAGGCCGATCGAATAGGCGCAGATGTGACGCATGGCGTCCGCCTCCGTGATGTCAGAACCGCCCTCACCGATAATCACCGCCAGCTCTACCTCATGGTCGTTGCGCCGGTCGGCAAACCGCAGCGCGACACCTTCATCCGGCCCGACGAGCGAACTGTTGGCCTTCATGAACAGGCCGTAGGTGTCGATGGTCTTCACGTCCCGGCCCAGGTTGATCTCCTGGTCCGCGACGGCCTCTTCATGATGCTTGTGATAGTTGACCGGCGCCCCGATGATCTTGCTCGGGTTCGCGACCGGGCTCTTCAGCACGACGGAGCTGACAGGCACGGGATGGGAATCATCCGCCGCATGCTCGATTGCCGGGCGCAACACATCCAGATTCGCGATCAGATGATCGCCATGGGGGATCGGCCAGGTCAGCGGCGGCAAATTCTCCAGAGCAGCCGTGGCATCAAACAGCAGGTCGTCGCGGACCAACCCGAGTTGATCTTCCCCAAGTTGATTGTCGGTGTAGCGGCAAAGTCGCATATCGCGGCCCTCTGGTTAGATGAATGCGGCGCCGCCATCGACGCACAGGGATTGCCCGGTCATGAAGCCCGAGGCCGGCGAGGACAAGAACAGCAATGTCCCGACCATGTCCATCGGCTCCTGCTGACGCTGGATCGACTGATGTCCGATCACCGCCGCGCGTCCGGCGTCATTCCGGCCTACATTCTCGATTTCGGTCTCGATCATGCCCGGCAGCACGGCGTTGACCGCGATGTTCGCGTCACCCAGCTCGCGCGCCATGCAGCGGGTCATGCCGATCAGCGCAGACTTGGATGTCACATAATGGGTGAAGCCCGGGATACCCTGGGGCACCGTCGAAGAGGAGATGTTGATGATCCGCCCGCCACCCGCCTCGCGCATGGGACCGGAAACGGCCGACGCACAGATGAAGCAACCGGTGATGTTCACATCCATCACGGCGCGCCATTCCTCCAGATCAATCTCCCAGAAGGGTTGACGGCCCAGCGTGACGAAAATGGCGGCGTTGTTGATCAACACGTCGATCTGCCCGAAACGGTCGAGCGTGGCGGCGACGGCCGCCTTCACGGAGGCAGGGTCCGTTACGTCGGTCTGAATTGACAGCGCCTGCCCGCCCGCCGCTGTGATCTCGGCAGCGACCGCATCGGCCTTCGCGCCGTCGATCTCGGCAATCACCGGGATCGCGCCGGCCGCGGCGAAGCTCAGCGCGTAGGCGCGGCCGATGCCCTGGCCCGCGCCCGTGATCATCACAACGCGCCCTTCGACGGACGCAGACGTATCAGTCATGTTCGGCACTCCCCTGAAACTGCTTGTTGTGCAGGTGAGTGTAGCGCCTTACGGGCTGGAAATAATTAACTGCTCGCGGCCACCAGCGGCGCGGTCGAGAACAGCACGCCGAAGGCCTTGCACCAGATCACAACACTGGCAAACCCGGTCAGATCGGTACCGGCGGCGAGGGCGTAGTTCTGGTTACCGATGTTGCCCTTGAGCGCACCCAGGTCGATGTAGTTGTCCTTGGTGACATCCGAGGAGGATGCCGGTCCCGGATGACGCACCAGGTACACATGCAGGTCGGGACCGTTGGTCACATTCAGATTTTCCAATCGCAGAACGCGATTGCCATCCGCGAGTCGGTAGAGCCCGGCGTTGCCGCTGCCCTTGTGGACCTTGTCCGCGTCACGAAACGCACCGGCGGAGAGAACAACCGGCGCAACAGCAGAATCCCCGGGCGCCATAATCTCACCCCTGGCGTCTTCCATCGCCTTGTCCGGCATCCCGCGAGCCGCATCGAGCACCTCGTCGGCCATCGCGGCCTTCTTCTCATTCGACATCTCGGCCAACGCCTCGGGCGTCGGGACACCCGGGAACTGCTCATCCACCACCTCGTCGATGAACAAGGGCGAAATCAGGATCCATGCTGCAACACCGGTCAGGGCGACCGAGATGCCGAGGCCGTAGAGAAATGCGCGTTTCATGCTGGAATGCCTTTCTATCAATCGCTGTTCGCAGATGTGTCACACCGTTTCGGCGCTGTCACATGCGTATTGTATGGGAGGTGAACACCTGTCCGGGGGGATTATTCCGAGACCGGCTGCAGCCGAATTAACTTCCCGTCGCTCTCGTCCGTCAGCACATAAATCAGGCCGTCGGGACCCTGTCGAACATCGCGGACCCTTCCGAATTCGCGCTCGATCAGCCGCTCTTCGGAAACGACCCGCGTGCCGTCGAGGACGAGGCGCGCGAGATAGCGAAACTTGAGGGAGCCCACGAACAGATTTCCGCGCCAGCGCGGGAACGCATCACCGTCATAGAACGCCATGCCCGACGGGGCGATCGACGGGGTCCAGTGATGCAGCGGCGGCGTCATGCCCGTCTTGGCCGACCCCTCGCCAATCGGGAAACCGGCATAACTGCGCCCGAAGGTGACGACCGGCCAGCCATAGTTCGCGCCGCCGACAAGCCGATTGATCTCGTCACCACCCTTGGGCCCATGCTCATGCACCCAGATCTCTCCGCGCGCGGGGTGACGGAACATGCCCTGGGGGTTGCGGTGGCCGTAGGTGAAGATGGACGGCAGTGCATCATCGCGTCCGACAAACGGATTGTCGGACGGCACCGAGCCATCATCGTTCAGGCGCAGGACAGTGCCATTGTGATTCTTCGGGTTCTGGGCCTGGTTCGCTTTGCCGCGCTCACCGGCGCTGACATAGAGCTTGCCGTCCGCGCCAAATGCGATGCGGGAACCGAAGTGCACACCCCCGGAGCCCGGGTTCCGTGCGACGAACACTGTCTCGAGATCGCGTAGCGCCGCGCCATCAAACTTCGCGCGGCTGACGGCCGTGCGCGCGCCTCCATCACCCGCAATGGCATGGGAGAAATAGATCCAGCCATTCCTGGCGTGGTCCGGATGCAGGACGATATCCAGGAGGCCACCCTGACCGCTTGCGAAGACCTCGGGTACGCCGGCGATCGGAGCAGACAATTCCTTGCCTTCCTCGACGATCCGCAGCCTGCCCGGCCGTTCGGTCACCAGCATCCGGCCACCCGACAGAAATGCGAGGCCCCAGGGGTTCTCCAACCCGTCCGCCAGTACCACCGCCTCGAAGCGATGCTCCTGCGACTTCATAACCTGCGCGACCGCTGACCCGGAAATTACCGGCACACCCATTGCGGCCACTCCGGCGACACCTATCGCGGCAGCCCAACTCTTCGAAATAGCCATTCCACCTCCAATTTCGACATCCGTCACGTGGGGTCGCAGAGCCATTCAGGCAAGGCCCGAGATCATCCGACAAACAAAGCAGAGAAAACGCATCTGCGGTGCCAGGGGGAACCGACGCGGGCCGCCAACTGCGATGCAATACTACCGCTGTTTTGTACCACCATTGATGGTACCCTCCGGCGTTAGGGCGTAGGGCGTAGAGGCGGCGATCATGGCATCACCCGAAGGAAATATCGTCGAGCTATTGCTTGTAACCGGCGACGATATGCTCGCCGCGGACTTTGCCAGCGAACTCGAAGAACGTGGCACCGAGAACCCGGTGACACGCCACGAGGATTTTCAGGCGTGCATCGACAATCTCGATTCTTCGTCCGGTCGCTCGCCCGGCCAACCGTCTCAAATTATCATCCTGGACCTGCGAAATGCGCAGCGCGATGGCATCCGTTTCCTGAACCAACTGCACAACCGCAAACCATTCAACGAGCCCGTCGTATTGATCATCGGGGGAGATGGTGACGAAATGGAGAACCTGAACCACCACGAGCGCTATATAGCAGGGCAGCTCCCGGCAACGGGCGCAGGGACGGCATTCGTCGAATGGGCGACCTCCATGCTCTCGCCGAACTGGTCGTTCGAGAGAACCCGGTCGGACAACTAATCTGCCCCGACCGCATGCATCTGGGCATTCTCCGACGATTAGACATCGTTACGTGAAGGCATAGCCCGGCTGACACCGCTGCGATTCACCGTTTTCACGATGGATCAATTGCCCGACCAGCTTTTCTTCGAACAGCTAAGTCGTCTCTCGCATAATGGTCAGGGTCGCCGGCGTGCCCTCCCAGATATATGCACTGCCGACCACGTCGGCCATAAACTCGCTACCATCGAGACGAAGGCGCGGATGAGACTCCAACGGAATGACACCGTCGATAGCGGCTTGTTGTCGACGTTGCAGCGTGCGGGACCGATCCCTCAACGGTACGAGTTCAATCATTGAACGCCCGAGGAGATCATGTAGGTCCGTTGCGCCAAACATCGACGCGGCGGCGGGGTTCGCAAAAACGATCTCCTCTTCCACATGCACAAAAATGGCATTCGGACTTAGATCAACGATCTGGCGGTAGCGGTCCTCATTCTCCAGCATGGCGTTCTGGGCCGCGACTCGTTCGGTGACATCTCGAATGACAACCAGGACGCCGGGGGCGCCTTGCCAGTTGATCGTCCGAAACCGGCCCTCACCAAGGAAAACCGTCCCGTCCAGACGAACGCGGCGGACCTCGATAGATTCTGAGGAATCGCCTCCGAGCACGGCATCAATGCTGGATTGCAAGGGCCCCCGATCATCCGGGTGGATAGTTTCCAGTATCTGCCGGCCAAGCATGGCCTCCTCGGCGTCCGCACGGAAGATCTGCAATGCCGCCTCGTTCGCGAAAACAATCTCGCCGCCGACGTGAACCAGCATCGCATCGGGGCTGATCGACGCGAAATCTCGTTGGCGCGCCTCGGCCTCGTGCAATGCGGTCTCCTGTTCGATCTGTTCGGTAACATCCCGAATCACGACCAAGAACGCATCCTGATCGTCCCAGGTGATCGATTTTCCGCGGCCCTGGCCGATGAATTCTGAGCCGTCGAGGCGAACCTGTCTGACTTGAATAAAGTCCGACTGGCTCTCCGGATCAGCCTTCCAGCTGGCCGTAACACGCGCCCAATCCTCGGGATTTACAAGACTCGAATTCTGAAGCCCGATCAACTGATCCGCGCTGGTCGCCGCGAACATCTCGGTCGCAGCCTCGTTCGCAAAAACGATTTCGCCATCAATGTGAACGACGACGCCATCCGGGCTGATGTCTGCAAAGTCGCGCTGGCGTTCTTCACTTTCGACAAGGGCCGAAACTGCCCGCACATGATCGCTGAGGTCACGCACCACCATGAGTGTTGCGGCCTCGTCCTCCCACGTGATTTCGGCCCCATGGGCCTCCGTGGGAAACTCCTCACCATCCAGCCGGCGACGGCGCACAAATATGGGCTTCGATGCTCCCGCGGCGCCAAGCTCCTCATACCTTGCCAGTACGATCGGCAGATCTTCAGGAACAATCGTATCCCATACCATCTGGCCAACCAGATCCGATTGAGACTGCACCCCGAACATTTCGGCCGCGGCGGGATTCGCCCAGAGTATTTTTCCGTCGCGATGGATATACAGAGCGTCAGGGACGAGCGTCGCAATATCGCGCTCGCGCAGCATCAACTCGGTCAGGCGTTGGTCGCGGTCCGTTTCCGACGTGACATCACGTGACAAAAACAGGACGCCGAATATTTCCCCTTTGGAATTTTCAAGCGGGCTTACACGCACCGAAACGCGGACGCGCGAACCATCCTTGCAAACACGGTCAACCTGGCGCGGCTCGACGGGCCGCGCAGACAATGCGCGGGAGAACAGTTTAAGCGTGTCACCGGTTTCTTCGGGTACGCAAAGAAAGCTGACGTCGCGCTTACGCGCCTCATCGATTGTGTATCCGAAGAGTTTCTCCGCACCCGCATTCCAGACGACGATCTCGCCATCCGCGGAATAAATGACCGCTGAATCCTGAACATGAAGGAATGCCGCCGCCAAAGGCGCAAAAAGGTCTCCGGACAGATCCGATATATCTTCGGTTCGCCCCAAAGGGTTAGTCTCCAATGCGGATTCCATGCCTCAAACCTCTCAGTCATTCTGACCATGGTTCACGCGCAATAACTGCACGAGATTCCCGACGCCTGAGCCTATTCGAGGAATCGCTAACAAGCGCTTAAGGAACGCGCGCGCAGTCGTCAGCCAAGTCGAAATTCGCTAGACTGCCAACGAAGCTGAGGAGATTCGATATGATAGACGTCGTGGGCTTTCGGTACTGCAGGCTGGGGACAGCCAATCTGGAAGAAACCGTTAAATTCGCGACCGAGATGATCGGACTAGAAGTGGTCGGGCGCGAGAACGGATTCGTCTACATGCGCGGGGACGATCGCGACCACAATATCTGCTACTTCGACGGCGACCCCATGGACCATACCCTGGGCCTGGAACTCGCCGGCTTCGACGAACTCGCTGGGGCTGAAAGCGCATTGTCGGCGGCCGGGCTCGACGTTTATCGCGGCACAGAGGAAGAAGCCGCGGCCCGGCGCTGCATGGGTTACATCAATTTCAAGGATCCGAGCGGCAACTCGATCGACCTCACGGTTCGGCCGTTTGCGGCCGGGCGCCGATACTTTCCCGGGCGCGATGCCGGTATCGATGAATTCAGCCATATCGGCCTGTGTGTCACCGATCCGCGCGAAGCGGAGAAATTCTGGTCGGAAGTCTTCAATTTCAGAACCAGCGACTGGATCGGTTGGTCGGCGCTGATGACATTCGATGAAGTGCATCACCGGTTCGCCCTGTTTCCTTCCGATCGTCCGGGCATCCAGCACATCAACTTCCAGGTCACCGAGACCGACGACGTCATGCGCTCGAATTATTTCCTCCGCGACCATCAGGTGCGTATCCAGGCCGGTCCCGGGCGGCACTCCCTCTCGGGCGCGCGGTTCCTCTATTTCTACGGCCCTGATGAGATGATCTATGAATATTCCTGCGGGGTACGCATGGTCGATGACAGTTGGCGTGCACGCCAGTTCCCGGTCAACGACGCATCGTTCTGTGCCTGGGGATCGAAGCCCGACCTGAGCGTGCTCGAAGGCCCCGATGCCGGGGAATAGCGTTCGGGGTCTACACAAATGATCGAGATCGTCGACATCCGCTACTGCCGCCTGGGAACGACTGATCTGGATTCAGCCGTCACCTTTGCAACGGAACTGATCGGGCTCGAAGAGGTCGACCGCAGCGACAGCCAGGTCTATCTCCGCGGCGACCATCGCGATCACAACATCTGCTATTTCGAAGGCGACCCCAACAACCAGAGCTTCGGCCTTGAGGTTCGTTCCTTCGCGGATCTCGACGCGGCGGCGAGCACATTGCAGGCCGCCGGGGTCGACGTGCGTCGCGGCACCGAGGCCGAAGCCGCAGCCCGCCGGGTGATGGGCTTCATCAATTTCTCCGACCCGACCGGTAACGCTGTCGATCTCGTGGTGCGGCCGTTCCATTCGGGCCGGCGTTACTTTCCGTCACGCGATGCGGGCATCACGGACTTCAGCCATATCGGGCTGAAGACCACCGACCCGGCCCGGGACGAGAAATTTTGGTCGGGGCTGTTCAACATCCGGGCGAATGACCGCATCGGCGCGGCGGCGCTGATGTCATTCGACGAAGTGCATCATCGCATCGCGTTGTTTCCCACTGACCACGCCGGGATCCAGCACATCAATTTTCAGGTCGAGTCCGTCGACGACATCATGCGGTCTCACTACTTCCTGACCGAGCGCCAGATACAGATCCGCTTCGGGCCCGGGCGACACCCGACGTCGGGCGCGATGTTCCTGTATTACGAAGGCCCGGACGGCATGACATATGAATATTCGTCCGGCGTGCGCAACGTCGACGAGACCTGGCGGCCGCGCCAGCTTCCGTTCAAGGATGAATCCTTCTGCATGTGGGGTTCGCGCCCGAACATCCCGGAATTCTCAAACAGCTGAGCCTCAGCCACGCGGCCTCCCGCGCGCGCCGCTGGCCTTCGCGCCAAAAAGGAAGCCGTCCCATGAGCGACGACCAACCCGATAAGCCGACCACCAACCCGCCGAAGGCCTATGAGAATCCGGACTTCCTGCACAGTCGCGAAGCGCGCGCGCTTCGCATCCTGTCGGAGTATCAGGAGCCGCTGAGCCGTTTCGAGCACCACGACATCGACGACACCATCGTCTTCATGGGATCCGCCCGGATCAAGTCGGCCGAGGACGCCGCAGCGATGGTTGCGGCCGCTGCGAAGGGGGACGGCGATCCGGCAGAGGCGGCCCGCGCGGAACGCATGTCGATCTACTATGAAGCGGCGCGGGACCTTTCCTTCCGGCTGACCGAATGGTCGAAGGGGCTGGGCGAGGGCAAACGCCGCTTCGTCGTCTGCACCGGCGGCGGGCCGGGGATCATGGAAGCCGCGAACCGTGGCGCGTCCGAGGCCAAGGGCATGAACATCGGCCTGACGATCTCGCTCCCGTTTGAGGAATTCGAAAATCAGTATGTCAGCCGCGAGCTGAACGTCATGTTCCATTACTTCTTCATGCGGAAGTTCTGGTTCACCTATCCCGCCAAGGCCGTGGTGCTGTTTCCCGGCGGGTTCGGCACCCTCGACGAACTTTTCGAAATCCTGACCCTCGTGCAAACCCAAAAGATCAAGAAGCGCCTGCCGGTCGTCCTCTTTGGGCATGAGTTCTGGGACCGGGTAATCGATATCGACGCCCTCGTGGAGTTCGGCACGATTAGCCCTGACGATATCGACCTGTTCTATCGAACGGATTCCATCGAAGACGCGTACAATCACATCACGCGGGAACTTACGGCCCATGGACTCGATACGCCCGGCATTGCGCTTTGAGAGTGCCACGCCCTAGAGCGTTAGTGAGCCCTGCACTGGTCCGGCAGCAAGGATGTTTCGGACGGTTTCCGAGACATCGGCAATGCCTCCCGACGCATCGACATGCGTCCACTCTACGCGCCCGAACCCCCTTTGTAGCTGTCGCGTAACGACGGCCGGACCGGCATCGGACGCATCGCCAACACGTCGCTCCGTTCGTCCGCACAAGATAGCTTCCGGCGCCTCGAGCCATATCCCCTTAAATGGTATGCCCATGTGCCTCGCCATCGCTTCGATTTCATCGCGTTCATCGGCCGACCCATGCACGGCATCGACGACACAGCCGTGGCCGGCCGCAAGCGTATGCTTCACCCGCGCCGTGACCTCCATATACGTCCGACGGTTCCACTCCTCCGCATAGGCGGCCTCGGGCAAAAGGTCCGTATCCGACACTCCAAAAAGCGCCTTGCGAACCTCGTCGCTCCGCACGATCACAGCACCAGGGACAGCGCCCAGTCCGGGCGCGATTGCGCGCGCGACGGATGTTTTCCCGCTCCCAGAAGCGCCGCCGATCGCCACCAGCGCTGCCGGCCTTGGCTTCAATATGTTCAGCGCCAGATCGAAGTAGCGGCACGCATTGGTGATGTGAGGGCCCGCGGCCTCGGTCGTTGCTACGCTGCCAGCCGTCAACATCGATACTTCCGCCCGTATCGCCGCGCGCAGGGACTGAAACAAAGGCATCGCGCACAAACCCGCAAGCGTCGCATGCGGATTCTCGCACCATGCCGCATATCGGTTCAGCACCGTGTTCGCATGTCCGCGCAAACCCCGCACCTCCAGGTCCATGAGAAGAAATGCAAGGTCATAGAGAACGTCGATCCGCACGAAACGCTCATTGGATTCGGCCGCATCAAACAACGTCGGACGGCCGTTGAACATGCAGATATTGTTGAGATGCAAATCACCGTGGCAAACCCGGACCCAGCCCGCGCCGAACCGCCGCGCAAGGCACCGCAGCTGCGCTTGGTACACCCTGTCGAGGGTCTGCAGGTATTCCGATATCCGGTTCGCGCCGAAGACATCACGATGGCGTGGCAACCCATCACGGAGCTGGTCGATCGTCGGCGCGATGCCGGCCTCGCCGCCGCCCCGTTCATCCACCACGACCTCTGCAACCCTGTGCAGTGCGGCGATCTCGTCTGCGGCACCGCGCACCAAATCGAGTGTAAGTGTGCCCGCATCGGCCTGATTGGCAAACAAGCCCTCGGCCTCAAACCGGACCATTTCCACGACCCAGTCAACCGCCGACCCGGGTCCGTCGAAGGTCAATTGTCCGCCGGCGTCGCGGTTGATCGGCCGGACCCCCAAATACAGGTCCGGCGCGGTTCGGCGGTTCAAGGCGAATTCCCGTTCACAATAAGACCGCCGCTTGTCCGGCGTGCCGTAGTCAAGGAAGTCCAGAACGACGGCGCGTTTCAGTTTGAAAACCCGATCGCCGGCAAGGAACAGCATCGAAATATGCGTATCAACTCGCTCGACGCGCGACATGGTGGGTCCGTAGGTTGCGGGATCCGATAAAAAGGCGACAACGGCCGCCTGGGGGTCCGCCGGTCGCGCATGCTTGCTGTCGGACAATGCCGAAAGGCCCGTCAGTCCGAAAAGGAACGGATATAGGCGATGACGCTGAAGATTTCTCTCTCGGACAACGGCACCTTCGGCATCGGAGGATGTGGGTCTGTTAGCCAGGCGCGCAACTGCGCATCAGTCCGCTTCGAGCGCCCAAGGTCCAGGAAGGACGGGACGCCATCGAGCGCCGGCCCCCGCTGGGTCTCGGATACAATGTGACATTGAGAGCACAAATCACGCGACAGACGCTCGCCCGCTATGCGCTCACGCGCACCCTGGGCGACAGCCGCATTGCCCTGCAGCAGCATTGCGCCAACAAGCATTGCAATAGACACTGACGTGAACTTACGCATGGCTCGAACTCTAGCGCTCAATCCGCCCATCGGGTTGCGTTAGGTCAATCATGAGCCATATCGATCTTCTCAATGCCCTTCACAGGTGAGGCCGATGAATTTCAAGATTGAATACTGCAAGATTTGAAACTACGAGCCGCGTGCGCTCCGTGCGAGGGACCTGCTTGAGAAGCTTGGTGCGACCGTCGAGATCGCGCCTGGACGCACCGGCGCGTTCGAAATCACACGGGACGGCAACCTGCTATTCTCGAAACTAGATATCGCGCGCTTCCCCGATGACGACGAAGTGCGCGCGCTGGCAGTTGGCGCCTGACACCCAAACCGGCTAGAACCGCGTGCCCATGCGCAACGATCCCTATTTTCCGCCCGGCGAGCCACGCCGCCTCATCGTCGGTATCTCCGGCGCGACCGGCATTGCCTACGGCATCCGTCTGCTGGAGGCCTTGCGCGAAAGTGATGTCGAAAGCCATCTGGTGGTCAGCCGGCCGGGTCTGATGACGCTCGAGTATGAGACCGACCTCACCCGCGACGACCTGTACGCCTTGGCCGACGAGGTCTATGCGCCCAATGACGTGGGGGCCGCGATCTCCTCGGGATCGATGATCACGCTGGGCATGATCGTCGCACCCTGCGCCGTAAAATCGGCAGCCGAGATCGCCTGCGGCGCGACCCAGACTTTGCTAACACGCGCAGCGGACGTAACCCTCAAGGAACGCCGGCGCCTCGTCCTCATGGTGCGCGAGAGCCCCCTGCACACAGGCCATCTGCGGACCCTGACGGAAGCGTCGGAAATCGGTGCGATCATCATGCCGCCGATGCCTGCTTTCTATCCGCGACCGGAGACCATCGAAGACATGGTCGATCACACGGTCGGGCGCGCACTCGATCTGTTCGGCATCGAGCATGAGTTGCTCAAGCGCTGGACGGGCACCCCCGCCTAAGCGCGCTCGGAAACCGGTAGTCGCTGTTCGTCCCGCAGCACCGGGGGACAGCGCAGATTCAGTTTGAAGCTCCGTGCGTGAAACGCAATCTCTCCGCCAGCCGGATGATTTAACGCAATCCTCCAGCGGTAGAGCGGCGGCCCCCGCCCTGAATCAGCCACGGGTTCGCGCGCGATATGGTCAATCGAAGGTTCGTGCACGCCGATCTGCCCGCCTGAATTCCCCCAATCGATCACCATCTCGAGATCGCGGGCATCACAAAAGATCAGATCCGCCGGCGCGACGCGGAAACGAATTCCGTTGCCGGCCCGCACCCAGGCGACGATATGGTCGATGTCGAGGATGAAGGCGCTGGTCCAATCATCCGTGATTTCGTGCGGCGAGATCAGGTCGGGCGTGCAAAACCGCATGCCGTAGACCGTATCGTCATGCCAGGCATAGGGATCGTAATCGGGATCGGGCCGGGTCTCTGGATTGCGTGCCGCCATAACGCCGGAGTATCGCAATCATCGCGACCGAACGGTGCAGTATCGCGGCGCATTTACCGGACAATTGGCTCAATTCAGAATGGATGCAAACCCGGTCCCGGCAACCGACCGGTACCATTCAACGATCAGGCGACGCTCATCGTCTTCCATGAAGGACACATTCGCCGGCGGCATCGCACGCGTGTGGCCAGCTTGCATATATATCTGCCGCGCGTAGGAAGCGATTTGCCGGTCGGTCTCGAGTTTCACACCTTTCGGGGCCTTGATAATGCCGTCCCAGGCAGTCACCGACGCATGGCACATGGCACAACGTCCCTGCACCACGTTGCGCACCTCGCTAAAGGCCGGTGCCTCGGCGAAGTGCTGCTGGGACGGGGTCAGCTGGGTACTTTCCTCTGCCTCGGACTCGAACAGGGTCGAGAAGGCCGACAGCCACATGATGACGATGAAGATCATCGCCGTGGCACCCCAGGTCCAGATCGGGCTGCCCTTGTGCGCATTCACCGAATTGAAATAGTGCCGGATGGTCACGCCCATCAGGAAGATCAGGCTGGCGATCACCCAGCTGAACTCGGTCGCGAACGCCTGGGGATAGTGGTTCGACAACATCAGGAACACGACCGGCAGGGTCAGGTAGTTGTTATGGGTCGAGCGCTGCTTGGCGAGGATGCCGTGCTTCGCCTCCGGCGTACGTCCGGCCTTCAGGTCCGCCACCACAATTCGCTGACTCGGGATGATGGTCAGGAAGACGTTCGCCGACATGATCGTCGCGGTGAATGCGCCCAGATGCAGAAAGGCCGCGCGCGGCGTGAACACCTGCGTGTAACCCCAGGCCATGATCACCAGCAGCACATAGAGCAGCAGCATCAGCGTGGTGGTGTTGCGGCCCAGCGGGCTCTTGCAGATGAGATCGTAGGCGATCCAGCCAAACACCAGCGAGCCGAGCGAGATCGCAATGCCGAGCGCGGGCGAAATGTCGAGGACGTCGGGGTCCACCAGGAAAAGTTCCGCCCCGGCGTAATAGACGAGCACCAGGAGAATGAAACCTGACATCCAGGCCCAGTAGGATTCCCATTTGAACCAGGTCAGATGTTCAGGCAGCGCGGCCGGCGCCACGAGATATTTCTGGATGTGATAAAAGCCGCCGCCATGGACCTGCCATTCCTCGCCATACGCACCCTCGGGAAGATCGGGGGCCTTGCGCAACCCGAGATCCAGCGCGATGAAGTAGAAGGATGAGCCAATCCAGGCGATGCCTGCGATCACATGAAACCATCGCGCCGCAAACGACAGCCACTCCATAATCAACGCCACTTCCATCACATCCCCCTTGTGGTGCGCGTGCACCACGAATCCACGTGTCGGCCCTTCAGAGCATAAAAGCTTACAGAATTCGCGGCCTTTTCCGATAGGTTGCTCGCACAATGCCGCATGTTGAGAATATTCGAATGTTTGTCCGGGTCTTTGAGCTCGGCAGCATGTCCGAGGCCGCGCGCGACCAGCAGGTCTCGCCCGCCGTCGCATCGAGCCGAATCTCCAAGCTCGAAAAGCATCTCGGCGTGCGCCTGTTCAACCGCACGACCCGACGGCTGCACCCGACCGAGCACGGCACCACCTATTATGAAGGTGCCCTCAACATCCTGCAGGCGATCGACGAGGCCGAGGCGGCCGTCGCCAACATCGCCCAAAACCCGCGCGGTTCTATCCATGTCGCCGCGCCACTGGGCGTCGGCAAGCGCCTGATCGCGCCGCACGTGCCCGCCTTCAAGGACGAATATCCTGACATCAGTGTCCGCCTGCGCATGTCCGACCGGAACGTGGACCTGACCCGCGAGGGCGTGGACATCGCGTTTCATCTGGGAACCCTTGCGGACTCGGCGCTGCGCTTGACCAACATCGGGGAATGTCCCCGCGTGCTGTGCGCGGCGCCCGACTATCTCGCGCGCCGGGGCACGCCGCAGAACGGGCGGGACCTGGTCGATGACGGGCATGACTGCCTGCTGCTGCGGTTTCCCGGTGCCGATGAAATGCAATGGATGCTGATGACCGAAGACGGGCCGCAGCGCTTCGATGTCGCCGGGCCGTTCGAATCCGACGATGGCGATGTGTTGACCGACTGGGCGCTGGACGGACGCGGTATCGCGATCAAGCCGATTTTCGAGATCGCCGAGCATCTGCAGTCGGGTGCGCTCGTACCGGTGGCGGCCGAGACCCCGCCGACCTCCGCGCAGCTGACATGCCTCTATCCGCACAAGCGGTTCCTGGACCCGAAAATCCAGCTCTTCATCGATTTCATGGTCAAACGGTGCAAGTCGCAGCTCAAGGAACGGGAATCCCTATTTCAACTACCGCGATAGGTCGCGTAGCTGTACGGCGAAAGCAGCAACGGCACATGATAGTGCGCCGCGGTATCGGAAACCGTGAAACGGATCGGCACCAAGTCGAGAAAGACCCCCTCCGGCAGCGCGCCGCCCGACTGCGCGATGTAATCGCCCGCGTGAAACACCAGCTCATACTCGCCTGTCACAAACGTCTCGGCAGGAAGAACCGGGCTGTCGGTCCGGCCATCGGCGTTGGTCTCGAAGCGGCCGATCTCCGCCCGGGTCGCACCGTCGATGCGAAACAGCTCAATGCGCAGCCCCGCCGCGGGTACACCACGTGCAGTGTCGAGCACATGGGTCGTTAAAAATCCGCCGTCAGCGGCCATCAGAAGGCTCCCCCGGTATAGCGGGCCGCATATGCGGCCTGCGAAAATCAATCCAAACGCCTAATACAGTGAATCGAAACCCGTGTTTCGATATATGTCTTTCGTGTTTTATTTGAAAATCGAACGCATTCTTTTCGATTATACGTAAATGTCGGCTTGCCGAGGGGAACAAACTTGAATCGTTATCCACGTGATCTGCATGGCTATGGTGCCACGCCGCCCGACCCGCAATGGCCGAACGGTGCACGCATCGCCGTGCAGTTCGTCATGAATTATGAAGAAGGCGGCGAGAATAACATTCTGCATGGTGATGCTGCCTCCGAGGCGTTTCTGTCGGAAGTCGTCAGCGCCCAGCCCTGGCCCGGCCAGCGGCACTGGAACATCGAGACCATGTACGAGTATGGCGCACGCGTCGGTTTCTGGCGCCTGCATCGTCTGTTTACCGAGGCCGAAATCCCCATCACCGTCTATGCGGTCGGCACCGCACTGGAGCGGTCTCCGGGCCAGACCGCGGCCATGCAGGAGGCGGGCTGGGAGATCGCCAGTCACGGCCACAAATGGATCGAGTGGAAAGATTTCCCGATCGACGAGGAGCGCCGCCTGATCGAGGAAGGCATCCGCATCCACACCGAAGCCACCGGCGAACGACCCCTTGGCTGGTACACCGGCCGCGGCACCGAGAATACACTCGACCTGATCGCCGACATCGGCGGGTTTGCCTACACAGCCGACAGCTATGCCGATGACCTGCCCTACTGGCACATGTCCGGCAGCAAACCCCTGCTCGTGGTGCCCTACACGCTGGAAGCCAACGACATGCGCTTCGCCACGGCGCAGGGATTCAACTCCGGTGATCAGTTCTTCACCTATCTCAAGGATAGTTTCGACGCGCTGTATGCCGAGGGCGAGGCGGGAGCGCCGAAGATGCTCTCGATCGGTTTGCACTGCAGGATCGTCGGTCGCCCCGGTCGGATCCAGGCCCTGAAGCGCTTCGTCGAATATGCCCAATCCCATGACGCGGTCTGGTTTGCCCGCCGGGTCGACATCGCCCGCCACTGGCACACACACCATCCGGCACCGGATCCGGCCGGCCGGCCGTCCACGCTCTCGCAAGACGATTTCGTCGCCCGCTACGGCGGCATCTTCGAGCATTCGCCCTGGGTCGCCGAACGCGCCCATGCGCTGGAGCTCGGCCCAGCCCACGACACGGCCAACGGGTTGCACAATGCCATGGCGCGGGTGTTCCGGGCCGGGGGTGACGATGAACGCCGCGGCGTTCTGACAGCCCATCCGGACCTCGCCGGCAAGATCGCCCAGACCAAACGCCTGACGGCCGAATCCACTGCCGAACAGGCGTCGGCCGGGCTCGACGCGCTCACGGACGATGAGCGCGCGACCTTCGAGAAACTCAACACGACCTACCGCGACAAGTTCGGTTTTCCGTTCATCATCGCGGTGAAGGGCCTGACCAAGGCCGACATCCTTGCGGCGTTCGAGCGACGGGTCGACCACGACCGCGCAACCGAATTCGCCGAGGCCTGCCGCCAGGTCGAACGTATCGCGCTGCTGCGCCTGAAGGACTTACTCGATGACTGATGCCGCTCTGAGCCAGGAACGCAAGCCGCTGCTGCGCACCGACGAACTGCCAGACTTCGCACGAAACGCGATCAATCTCGCATCTGCAAGCCTGGGCGCGCGCGGGGTTTTCGCCACGGACGAGTTCTTCGCACCCCTGGTCCGCATGCTGCAGGACAGCAGCCCGGTCTTCATCACCGACAAATATGACGATCACGGCAAATGGATGGACGGCTGGGAGTCGCGACGTCGACGCGGCGGCGGCCACGACCACGCGATCATCGCACTGGCGGTGCCGGGCACGATCGACGGGTTCGATGTCGACACGTCCTTCTTCACCGGCAATCACCCGCCCGAATGCCGGGTCGAGGCTTGCCGGTCCGACGGGGACCCCGACGACGGGACAGAATGGACCGAGTTGTTGCCGATGCAGCATCTGGAACCGGACTCACATCATTTCCTGCGCTGCGCCGACGAGAATGTATGGAGCCATCTGCGTTTCCACATTCATCCCGACGGCGGCGTCGCCCGGTTGCGGGTGTTCGGCACACCCTACCTGGATCCGGCTTCACTCCAGGGCCGCGACATCGACCTGGTCGCGACCCTCACGGGCGGCCGGATCGTTGCATACTCGGATGCCCATTACGGCACCTATCATCGCCTGCTGGCGCCCGGCCGCGGGCAGAACATGGGCGATGGTTGGGAAACCCGCCGCCGTCGCGGACCGGGCTATGACTGGATCATCCTCGCACTCGGTGTGCGCGGGACGATCTCCCGTGCCGTCGTGGACACCGCCTACTTCAAGGGCAACTACCCCGACAGCTGTTCGATCCAGGCAGTGGATTTGGGCATGACCGGCATCGACATCGACGACGCGGCGATCGCAAATTCGGAAGACTGGCCGGCATTGCTGAGCCAGCAGAAACTCTCTGCCGACGCCGTGCACGAGTTCGTCGACGAGCAGGTGACCGGACTCGGCACGGCCACCCATGTACGGCTCAATATTTTTCCCGACGGCGGGGTCAGCCGACTGCGTCTGTTCGGCAGGGTTGCATGAGCCACACGCTCACCATCTCGCCGCTGACGGCCGAGGCGTTCGCGCCCTATGGCGATGTGATCGACGCGTCGGGCACGCCGGACATGATGATCAATCAGGAAATGTGCGGGCGGTTCCATGACCGCGCCATCATCGACCTAAAGGATGAAGGCGGGCGCGCAGGAATCAGCGTGTTCAAGGCCACGGCCCGCACGCTACCCTATTCGCTGGATTTGATGGAACGGCACCCGCTCGGCAGCCAGGCCTTTGTGCCCATGTCTGCAGACCCGTTTCTCGTAATCGTCGCGCGCGACCTAAATGGTCGCCCGCACGAACCGAAGGCGTTCCTGACCAATACCGGACAGGGCGTCAACTACCACCGGGGGACATGGCACGGCGTCCTGACGCCGCTCCACGAACCCGGGTTGTTCGCCGTGGTCGATCGAATCGGCCCCGGCGAAAATCTGGAGGAGCATTGGTTCGAAGAACCATACGAAATAACAAAAACTGAGAGCTGACCCCGATCAGCATTCGTACGCTTCTCCCCAACCACTGGAGGCACGCTTAAAGATGGCTAACATGTCCAACCTCGGAACGCCGGAACAGCTCCGCGATCCGAACTATATGCCGCCGATCGCGAAAGCGATTCCGCTCGGCATCCAGCATGTGCTGGCAATGTTTATTTCCAACGTCACACCCGCAATCATCGTCGCCGGCGCCGCCGGCTTCGGATTCGGTTCCAACTCTCCGGACTTCCCGATTCTTCTTTACATGATCCAGATGTCGATGCTGTTCGCCGGTGTCGCCACCCTGATCCAGACCATCGGTCTCGGCCCCATCGGTGCGAAACTGCCGGTCGTCCAGGGGACGAGCTTTGCGTTCCTGCCGATCATGATCCCGCTGGTCGCAGGCCAGGGTGTCGAGGCGCTTCCCGCGCTGTTCGGCGGTGTCCTGGTTGGTGGCGTGTTCCACGCCCTCCTCGGCACGTTCATCGGCAAGATCCGGTTCGCGCTGCCGCCGCTGGTCACGGGTCTCGTTGTCCTGATGATCGGCCTGGCGCTGGTGAAGGTCGGCATCCAGTATTCTGCTGGCGGTGTGCCTGCAATCGGCAAGGCCGAATATGGCAGCCTGCAGAACTGGGCCGTCGCCGGTAGCGTCATCGTCGTGACCCTGGGGCTGAAGTTCTTCGCCCGCGGCATGTGGTCCGTCGCGGCCGTGCTCATCGGCCTGATCGTCGGTTACATCTTCGCCGCCGCACTGGGCATGGTGAGTTTCGCCAATGTCGGGCGCGCCGCCGTCTTCGAGGTGCCTGAGTTCTTCCCGTTCGGGATCGAATTCACCACCGCGGCGATCGTCGGTTTCTGTCTGATGGCATTCGTCTCGGCGGTTGAAACCGTCGGCGACGTGTCGGGGATCGCCAAGGGCGGTGCCGGACGCGAGGCCACAGACGAGGAGATCGTCGGCGCGACCTACGCCGATGGCCTGGGCTCCGCCGTTGCGGGGCTGTTCGGCGGCCTGCCGAACACCTCGTTCAGCCAGAATGTCGGCCTCGTGGCCATGACCGGTGTCATGAGCCGCCACGTGGTGACCATCGGTGCGATCCTGCTGGTCGCGGCCGGGCTCATCCCGAAGGTCGGTGCGCTGATCACGACGATCCCCATCGAGGTTCTCGGCGGCGGTGTCGTGGTGATGTTCGGCATGGTGGCCGCCGCGGGCATGTCGATGCTCTCGGAGGTCAACTGGAACCGGCGCAACATGGTGATCTTCGCCGTGTCGCTGGGTCTCGGCCTCGGACTGCAGCTCGAATCGGGTGCGCTCCAGCATGTTCCGGACTCGATCCGGGTGCTGTTGGCCTCGGGCCTGCTGCCGGCCGCGTTCCTCGCGATCATCCTGAACCTCATCCTGCCGGAAGAACTGGCAGACGATGTGAAGGCGGGCGGCGACGACTGATCGTCCGACACAAGCTTGATAAAGAGAAGCCCCGGCCGGTCGCCGGGGCTTTTTCTTTGGGCAATCAAATGAGGGGAAATGGTGCGCTCGGCAGGACTCGAACCTGCTACCCCCGGTTTAGGAAACCGGTGCTCTATCCAGATGAGCTACGAGCGCCCGTCATGCGACGTGCACCCCTAATTAGCGCCCACAGAAGACGGGCGCTAGTCCGATTGAACTTCCCAGTTGTTGCTGGAAGGCGGCAAACGGCTTCACCAGTCATGCGATCGACCCAACTGGTGGGCGGGTTTCGGCCCTCCACCTGCCACGGACCTCGTTCATGTCCGCCGTCTGATGAGCGTCTGTTTCTGCCACGACCTTCTTGCGCTACCCGCTTTTGACCCTCAAAATAATCACAAATAGCCATTGGGACGCGCGACGCTTGTGGCAGAAACGCACGCCGCGCGTCCGAGATACAAAGCCTTCTGTAAACCCGGTGTCGATCATCGTCGCCCCGAGGATCGTCTCCCATGTCGCAGCACGTGCAGACCGACTTCCCGCTTCAACACCGATCCGGCGGCCTCGCCCTCGGCCCCCGTCTCCTGGCCAGCGTCCTCAACCGCCTTTCCGACGCGCTGACGGCCGGACAACTCACGGTCGAGTTGCCCGATGGCCGCCGCGTCCACGCTGCGGGAACAGTTGAAGGGCCGGACGCCGCGATTAAAATCAACCGAGACCGGATGGCCCGTCAGCTTCTTTTCGAAGGCACGCTGGGCCTCGCGGACTCCTATGTCGCCGGCGACTGGGAGAGCGATGATCTCACGGCGGTGATCGAACTGGGGGCCAAGAATATCGATTCCCTGGGCGCGCGCTTTACGCCCCTGCGTGTCGCGCGGACACTCGGCCGATTGCATCAGCGGCTGAAGGCCAACACGCGCCGCGGCAGCCGCCGGAACATCGCCGCCCACTACGACCTGGGCAATGAATTCTATGCCGCATGGCTCGATCCGAGCATGACTTATTCAGCCGCCTGTTTCGACCCGAACGATGACTCACTGACCACTTCGCAGATCCGGAAGTTTGACCAACTGGCGGAAATGCTGGAGCTCCAACCGGGCGATCAGCTTCTGGAAATCGGCTGTGGATGGGGTGCATTCGCGATCCATGCCGCCACGCACTACGGCAGTCAGGTGACCGCCCTGACCGTGTCCCCATCGCAGGCGGCCTGGGCACGCCGGAAAGTCAGCGAAGCGGGTCTGGACGGTCGGGTCGAAATTCGTTTGCAGGATTATCGCGACATCACGGGCACCTTCGACAAGATCGCGTCGATCGAGATGTTCGAAGCGGTTGGCGAGGCCTATTGGCCGACCTTCTTTGGCGTCATGGGTGCGCGGTTGCGCCCGGGCGGGATCGCCGGCATGCAGGTGATCACGATCGATGAGGCGCGGTTCGAGGCGTACCGCCGCAATCCAGACTTCATCCAGCTGCGTGTGTTTCCCGGCGGCATGCTGCCGTCGCCTTCACGGTTTGTACAGGAAGCGGCCGACGCCGGCCTGGAGGTTTCGGACAGCCATACCTTCGGACGGGACTATGCCGAGACCCTGCGCCGCTGGCGGCTGGCCTTCGAGGCGGCCTGGCCGGCGATCGCGACCAGGGATTTTGACGAAAAGTTCCGCCGGCTGTGGCGCTACTATCTTTGCTATTGCGAGGCGGGATTTCGCGCCGGGAACATCTCTGTCACCCAGTACCGGATTAACCAGCCCGGCTAGTCGGGCTTTCGTCCTGGCCCGCCTTGCTTCGCCCGAACCTATTTGGCGGGGCGGACCGACTTGTACCAGTCGAGGATCTCCTCGCCCGTCCACACGAACGTATCGTCGCGGTTGCACACATGCTCCAGAATTCGCCGGATTTCCCGGGCTCTGTGGGGCACACCCATGATGTAGGGGTGCAGGGTGAAACACATGATCCGGGTCGATCCCGGCTCGGCGGTGGCGTCTTCCATCAGCTGATCGAACTCACGGATGGCCCGATCGCCATATTCCTGGGCGCGGTGCCCCTGAATCAGCTGCATCGACAGATCATTGAGCTCCTGGGTATAGGGCAGGCCGACCATCGTACCGGATGTGGTTCGCAGATCGACGGGCTGATCATCAAGCACCCAGTCGGCCACATACTCAAAACCGGCCTCATGGAGCCAGTCCACCGTGTCATGGGTCTCGGCCAGGGCCGGCCCGAGCCACCCCTTCGGATCCCGGCCCGAATACTCCCGCAGCTTCTTGAACACCCGGTGGATCATGTCCTCCTGGTCCTCAACCGCCGGCAAGGCACGCTGTATCCAGCCATGTCCGCACAGGTCCCAACCGGATTCGAGCGCGGCGTCGACGACCTGCGGATACACGTCACAAACCGTGCCGTTAAGCACCAATGTCGCCTTGGCGGCGAACTCGTCGAAAATCCGCTTGAGCCGCCAGAATCCGACCCGCTGGCCATATTCATGCCAGGCCCAGTTGGGAATATCCGGCACCGATTTCTCGACCCCGCCTGGTGGATTTACCACCGTCCGCGGCATCGGTTTTTCGATCACCCAATTCTCGACATTGATGCAGGGCCACACCACAACCTTGCGACCTTCCGGCAGTGGCAAGGGTGCGCGACCATTGATGGGGACAAAATCGATCCGGTCCGTCGGCCAGTCGAGGCTCATATCTCTCTCCCTGTCATGCGCACCGAAACGGCGCGTCTGTCACTCTGCGCGCCGGGCTCAACCCGTCCGCACACGCACCAACTCGTATCCAACCCCGTCACAGTCGGGATAGATGTCCGTCTTCTCCGTGGACACGCGAACCGCGAGCACCTCGTCGAAATCGAGACACATGGCAGCGATCTCGCCGACCAGGGTTTCCTGGAGATTGATGTGGCGACCCTCGATCAGCGACTGTACGCCGCTGTGGATGCGGTCGTAGTTGAACACCTCGGTGATAGAGTCCGTTTTCGGCACGATATCGGCACGCAGATACAACACCATGTTGATTCGCACCGGCTGGGTGCGGCCCTTTTCATTTTCATGCACGCCCATGTGCATGTTCACCAGGAGATTGCGGAAGAAAATCTTGCGCACCTCGGGCCACCGGTCGAGCAGCCGCTGCTCGACGGGGTCGGTGACTGCCATATCGCTCACGGGCATGCTCATTCGCCAATTTCTTTCGTCGGGCTCGGGTCGAGGAACATAACGTCACGCGCACTCGGCACCAAATGTTGCCCGCCATCAACCAGGATTGTCTCCCCCGTCACCGCCCGCGCACCCAACAGATACAGCACGGCGCCCGCAACATCATCGGGCTGGGATCCCCGCGCCAGCGGCGTGCGACCATGAACTGCGTCAAACTGGGATTGCGGCTGATCGCCGCTCGGCAGGGTCAGACCGGGCGCAACGGCACACACCCGGACAGATGGACCCAGGGACGCCGCCGTCATCTCGGTCAGCGCGGCCAGACCATGTTTGGACAACGTGTAAGACAAGAAATCCGGGTTCGGGTTGGCCAGCTTCTGATCCAGGATATTGACGATCACGCCCTCGCCACCTTCGGGTAGCTGAGTCGCGAAAGCACGCGACAGGATCGCCGGCGCACGCAAGTTTACCGCCATGACCCGATCGAATATTTCGGCATCAATATCGAGCGCCGTGTCCTCGACAAACATCGACGCATTGTTGATCAGGCAACCGAGACCGCCCGTCAGCGTGCGCGCGTCATCGACCAGCCGGGTGCACGCCTTTCCGTCCGACAAGTCTGCGGCCAGGGCGACGGCCCGACCGCCGGCATCGGTGATCGCACGAACCGTCTCTTCGGCATCGGATTCGGAATGATTGTAGTGCACGACGACATGCCAGCCGGCTGCGGCAAGCGTCTCCGCCAGACAACGGCCAATACGCCGCGCCGCCCCCGTGATCAACGCGCCGCCCATATCACCCATGGTTCGAGCGCCCGTCGCGGCTAATCAATAATGTCCGAGAAGGGGATGTGATAGTAGAAGGTCGCGATCTCGGTGCCCGGGTTGTTATCCCCCAAGCTCGCATTCGAGATATGACTCACCGCCAGCGATACCCGCGAGCGGTCGTCGAACCGGTACCCCATTTCCAACTGGGAGCGAAATTCAATCATGTGGCCGAGGTCTTTGCCGCTGCCGTCCGCATATGCGCCAGCCCCGAAGCTGGGGGTAAAGACCCAGCGTCGCCCAAAATAGAGATCGACGAGAACGCCTCCGACCGCGTAGGCCGCCTGATCGGTCGTCGCCTCGATACCGACCCAGGGTTTCGCTATGCCAAACAGCTTGTAGCCCGACCGATACTCGGCGCGAAAATCAAACGCATCCCGATCGTCGTTAAAGTCGTACCAACCGCCACCGATCACCAGAAAATCAGGATCGTCGGCAAATGCCGCAGGGGAATAAAACGACACGGCCAGAACCGCTGCCGCCAGCATGGTTGATAGTTTTCGCAATTGATTCCCCTCCATCGAACGCGGGTTCGGCCCCACGTCCATACCATCATACGAAATCTTGGGCCCGACGAAAACTCCCGATCCACAAGCTTATGTGTATTCCTTGAGCCCTTCGACCGCACGCAGCAGCGCTGCCCGGGTCCCCGGCTCGAGTGCCGAGTGCCCGGCGTCCGGCACAATTATGTATTCCACCTCAGGCCACACACGCGCCATTCGATCCGCCGTCTCGATCGGACACACCATATCGTAACGGCCCTGAACGATCGTGGCCGGTAGATGGCGGATGCGTTCGACGCCTTCGAATAATTGTCCTGGTGCCAGAAACGCACCATGCGCCAGATAATGGGCCTCGATCCGCGCGAGCGCGAGCATCCCCTGGGCGTCAGACATCGCGGCGACGGCGTCAGGATTTGGCCGGAGGGTCGAACAGCGAGCTTCGTAGGTCGCCCAGGCGCGCGCCGCCGGAAGATGCACACCCGGATCGGGGTCATTCAATCGCGACACATATGCCGACAGCAAATCGTCGCGTTCCGAATCCGGAATGCTCTTGGAGAAATCGTGCTGTGCTTCAGGGAATATTCGCCCCATGCCGTCAAGGAACCAATCGACCTCTCGCGACGAACAGGTAAATACCCCGCGCAAGACCATCCCCAGGCAACGTTGTGGAAAGGCCTGCCCATAGGCGAGCGCCAGCGTCGAGCCCCATGAGCCACCAAACAGATGCCACTGCTCGATATCCCTATGGACGCGCAACGCCTCAAGGTCGGACAACAGGTGGTCGGTTGTGTTGTCGTCTATGCTGGCATGGGGAATCGAACGGCCCGCGCCGCGCTGATCAAAAAGGATGATCCTGAAATACTCCGGATCGTAGAACCGACGATGCACCGCCATCGTTCCTGCCCCCGGCCCGCCATGCAGAAACACAATCGGCACCCCGTCCGGGTTTCCGCACTCTTCCCAATACATGACATGGGTTCCGTCCAGGTCGAGCATGCCGCTTTCACGGGCTTCGATTACTGGGAACAAATCCGTCCGCAAAAAATACTCTCCTGTCTCGAGAATGCGGCATGTGGGCGCGCGCCGGTCGAGATGTCAACCAGATCACCGGTCATCGTACCGCCGCAATGCCATGACACCCTGTCCCCAATCAAACGCTATAGTTCGCTCATGACAAGCATCCGTATTCTTCTTGTTTTCGTGTTGGCCCTTTCCGGCGCCATCGCCGGTTCGAATACCGCCGACGCGCAGATGCCCGATACACTGCAAAACGGTGGCACGGCACGGGTGGTGTCGGTGGTCGACGGCGATACCGTCATTCTTGATGACGGGCGCCAGGTTCGCCTGGTGGGCATTCAAGCACCAAAACTACCGCTCGGCCGTCCCGGTTTTGCGAAGTGGCCGCTCGCCGACGAAGCCAAATTGGCCCTCGAGAACCTGGTGCTCGACCACCGCGTATCCCTCGGATATGGCGGACAGAAAACCGACCGACACAACCGGGCACTTGCACACCTGTTCACTGAGGACGGGACCTGGGTCCAGGGCGCACTTCTCGCCGACGGGTTTGCACGGGTCTACAGCTTCCCCGATAACCGGGCACTGGTGCGCGATATGCTGGTGCGAGAGCGTATGTCGCGCGAGACGGACCAAGGAATCTGGTCTCATCCCTATTACGGCGTGCTCGACCCCGACGCCAGCGCCCGACATCTCGAACAGTATGCACTGGTCGAAGGACGGGTGATGGACGTCGCGGTTGTCCGGGGCAGGACGTTTCTCAACTACGGACCCGACTGGCAGAGCGATTTCACGATCTCGATTGCCGCGCGCGACTGGCGACGTTTCGAAGGGGCCGGCATTTCACCCGATGACTATCTTGGGCGTCGAATCCGTGTACGGGGTTGGTTAAAATCGCGAAACGGTCCGATGATCGACGTCACCCATCCGGAGCAAATAGAGGTTCTGTCAAAATGACGAAGCACGCCCGCCGCAATACATGCGTGACACGAACAATCCTCGCAGCAGCGACGCTGTTTCTGGCTGCCTGCTCAGTCAACCCGGCAACAGGCGAGCGCAATTTCACGGCCTTCATGTCACCGGAAGATGAGCTGCAGATCGGGCGCGATCAACACCCCAAGATCATCCAGCAGTTCGGCGGCGTCTATGGCGACCCCAAGATCACCGCCTATGTAGACCGCGTCGGACAGAATCTCGCCCAGGTCTCCGAACTCCCCGAACTTGATTTCACGTTCACGGTACTCAACGACGACATCGTGAATGCATTCGCCCTGCCCGGCGGCTTCGTCTACATCTCCCGAGGCCTGCTCGGGTTGGCCAATACCGAAGCGGAACTGGCGGGTGTCCTCGGCCATGAGATAGGTCATGTCACCGGGCGCCACTCCGCGCAACGCCACAGCCAGTCGGTCCTCGCAGGGATCGGCACGGCGGGCGTAAGCATCCTGAGCTCGGTGTTCCTCGGCACGTCGGCGGTGGGCGACGCGGTCGGCCAAGGCGCCGGGGTGTATCTGCAAGGTTTCTCACGCGAGCATGAGTTCGAAGCGGATACACTCGGTGTCCGCTATCTCTCGCGAACCGGTTACGAAACCGGGGCCATGGCATCCTTCCTGTCGTCGCTTGAGGCGTTCAGTGCTCTTGAAGCCAAAGTCAGCGGCCTGCCGGACCCAGCCTCGCGTTACAACATCATGTCCACGCATCCGCGAACCGGTGACCGGGTGAACGCTGCGGCCCGGGCCGCCAACGTCAAGCCTGTTGCCAACCCCAAAACCGGCAGCCGGGAGTATCTGGCCGCGATCGATGGAGTCATTTTCGGAGACTCCGAGGACGAAGGTTTTGTGCGCGGCCGACGTTTCATCCATGAACCCGCGAATTTCATGTTCGAGGTGCCGCAGGGTTTCGCCCTGTTCAATGGCGCCCAGCAGGTCGCCGCACGTGGCCCGGACGAATCCCTGATTTTGTTCAGCGGCGGCAAGATTTCCCATCGCGGCAGCATGGAATCCTATCTCACTCGCGTCTGGGCCAAGAACACATCTTTGGCCGACGTGGAAACCATCGACATCAACGGCATGAAGGCGGCGACGGGAAGCACGCGAATTCGAAACCGAACCGGCAGTTTCGATGCGCGCCTGGTCGCGATCCGTCACGACCCGGACAATATCTACAGGTTCATGTTCCTCACCCGCCCCGCGCAAACGGCGGCGCTTAGCGATGAACTGCGGCGCACCACATTCAGCTTCCGACAGCTGACGTCGGCCGACAGGGCGCGCTACAGCGCGTGGCGGATCGAAATGCGCGTTGTACGGCGCAACGACACCGTCGCGCGGCTGTCACGCAACATGCCCATGCAGGGCCCCAAGGACGAATGGTTCCGCGTGCTCAACGGCATGAACCCCGGCCAGGAACCGGTTCCGGGTCAGGTCGTAAAAGTCGTTGTTGAATAACGGGTCCGAGAGCAGAGGGACGGGAAACAAACGATCAGACTTCGAGAGTCTCGATCAGCTCGCCTCCAGCGGCGAAACAACCGGCGGCCAGAAATCCGCCACGGCCTGCGCCGCCATCGAGCGACACCATGAACGGCGTTTCACGTACGCCGCGATTCTGACGGTCATACCCGCACACAAGGCGGGCGAACGAACCATAGGGTTCCTTGAAATCATCCAGATCGCCGGGCGGCCACCAGAAACTGTCCTTCTGGGTTTCGAGCGGTCGTGCTGGATCTATTCCCGCATTGACGAACAGCATCCGGGATTGCTCATCCTCGCTAATGTTCACCGCCGCACGGCGCAGGGCCGACATGATCTGTGTATGACCAGCCGATGCATTGACGCGATCACGAAGGTCTGAGGTCCAACGCGCGCACGATGCCGCACCTGCGCGCGCGGCAACCCGTCCTTCATCCACACTACCGCCATAGGCCGCAATGGTTGCCCCAACACCCTGATCGAGCATCCAGGCCAGCACGTCCGCCGGATTCAACGCGAGCTGCAGCTGCAAGAGCTTATGCCACATCTCTTCCTGCGCACCGCGCAACACGGTCACGTCGGCCGCGAACATCCCGTGTGCAGCGATAACGGCGCTCCGGAAATATAGTATTTCATCCACGGTTTCGACGACGGCCTCACCATGCCCGAGGAAATTTCCGAGATAGACAAGTCGGTCACCAGGCTCAAAACGATCTGCAATCATTCGATGCAGACGCCGCAACCGGTCGGCCTCGCCATGGGCTGCGCCAACCGCCCAAACCCTGCGACCGCCGCGCAGAATGGCGATCTTGCTCTGGTTGACGACGATGGGCGACATTCGGGACTCCTCGGCGGGCACGATGAATCAGCGGTTCGCGTCGCCGCAAGGAGAGATTGAGCGCCCCTCGGAAACGAAAAAGCCGGGCTTGTACGAGCCCGGCTCTTCAATCGAACAATACGTTCCTGTGTCGGTCCGCTAGGTCGCGAGGATACCCTCCAGCTTCTCAACAGCGGCTTCATGCTCGGAGCTCTCGACCGCCGCCAGTTCGCGTGCAAATCGATCCAGTGCTGCCTGATACATCTGTCGCTCGGAATATGATTGATCGGGTTGATCTTCCTTGCGATGCAGATCTCGCACAACCTCGGCAATGAATATCGGATCGCCGGAATTGATCTTGGCCTCATATTCCTGGGCGCGGCGGCTCCACATGGTGCGCTTGATGCGGACGCGGCCCTTTAGCGTTTTCAAGGCGGTGTCCATGATCTTGCGGCTCGAAAGCTTGCGCAAGCCCGAATCCTTCACCTTGTTGATCGGAACCTTGAGGGTCATCCGCTCGCGCTCAAAGCTAATGATGTAGAGCTTGAGCTTCTGATCCGCAATTTCATGGGTCTCGATCGAAGTCACCTGGCCGACCCCATGGGTCGGGTAGACCACAAAATCGCCAGCCGCGAATTCGAGCTTTTCCTTCTTCGCCGGCGTACGTTTTACCGGCGCCGCCGCTTTCGCGGTCGTGGCAGCCGTTTTGCCAGCAGCCGCCTTTGGCGCGGGCGCCTTCTTTGCAGCGGGCTTTGCCGCGGCGGCCTTTGCCACCGGAGCGGCCTTCTTCACCGCCGGCTTCTTGGCGGCCGGTTTTACCTTCGGGGCAGCCTTTTTTGAGGCCGCCGATTGTGCGGCGGGCTTCTTCGCAGCCTTTTTCGGTGCGGTTTTGGCCTTCGCTGCCGGTTTCTTTGTCGCCTTGGTGGGCTTCGTCGCTTTCGCCATGTTCAGTTCCGTTACTTGCCTGCCGAAATGGGGCACAACCCCATGCAGACCGCGAAATCAGCGCGATTCGAAGGGGTTAGCCTTATTCCAGCGTAGAATCAAAGAACAAGGGACGGCGACGGCCGTCCCTCGAATAACGTCTATTATAACAGAAAATGTGCGCTTTTGGTAGGCAGCCGCACCATTTAGGCGGGGATGCTCAGTCGCCACTTCCCGGATTGGCGGTGAAGTACTTGTCGAACTTGCCCTCTTCGGACTTGAAATTGTCCGCGTCCGGCGCCTCGTCCTTCTTCGCGGTGATATTCGGCCACTTGCCTTCCGAATATTCGCGATTCAACTCCAGCCATTTCTCGGCTTCGGGTTCAACATCGGGAATGATCGCCTCGGCAGGGCACTCCGGCTCGCAAACGCCGCAATCGATGCACTCATCGGGGTGAATCACCAGCATGTTCTCGCCCTCGTAGAAACAATCGACGGGGCAAACTTCCACACAGTCCGTGTATTTGCATTTGATGCAGGCTTCGGTGACGACGTACGGCATCTTTAGAATTCCTTTCGGCCAATCTTGAGGGAGGACTTACGAAGCTGTGCGCCTTCGGTCAAGCACCCGTTTGCGAGCGTCCCCACTCTCCTTGTCGCTAACGTAGATGAGGCCCGCAACGCGCCGCAACAAATTTGCCTCATGGTCGTGAATTTCGCCGTCCGCATAAACGACCTCCCACAGCATTTCGATCATCCGAACACGCTCGTCATGTTCGAATGCGTCCTTCACCTGGCGCGCAAATCCATACACCTCGACGAGGTCTTCGGTCGCCGCATCCGCCGCCGCCAGAAGCGCTTCGGTGTCCGGCGCATCCAGGTCGAAACGGTCGCGCAACAGCTGTCCGATCAGCGCCCGTTCGTCGGCATCATAATCATCGTCCATCCGCGCGGCTTCCACCAGCAGCGCCGCTGCCGCAAGTTGCAATTCGTCCGGGCCGTGCGCACGCGTCGACGTGCCACCCGCATCGGGTGAGAACATGGATTTCAATCGATCAAGCATAGGCACTCCTTAAACGCGCATCCTTACATGACCCGGCGGCCCGCAAACAACCAACAGCGCCGTGATCCACGCCACGTCGCCTAACCCCAAAACCAACTATGACGACTGGCTCAATTATCGCGCAGACGATCGAGCGCGCGACGGTCACGCTTGGTCGGACGCCCGGCACCCGGTTCACGCAGGCCGACCTCGGCCGGGCGGGCCTGACGAGGTGGCATCGGCGGCGATATATCCTCATACAGCGTTGCCGCTTCAGGGGCGGGGCCGCGGCGGGTCGCAAGCGAGGCGATACGTATGACGCGTATCCGCGGGCCTTGCGAGAAGGTCAGAACATCGCCCGCGCGCACCGACTGGTTTGATTTTCGAACTGGCACCTTGTTCACCCGGACCTGTCCGGCCCGGCACATGGCTGTCGCCAGGCTTCGGGTCTTGCAGAACCGTGCATACCAGAGCCACTTGTCGAGACGTAGCGTGCCTTCGTTAATTTCGGTCGTGCGACCCGGCGCGGCGCCCGTTTCGGTTTCGCTCAACGTCCCCGTTCCTTCAGGACCGCCAGCGCCGCGAAAGGCGAATCGGGATCGTACGCCGGCTCGGCCTTCTTCGTTCTCGCCTTGCCGACGCCTTTCTGGCGTGGCGGGCGTCCCTTTTTACCGGAGGCCGGTTTGCCGGGACCCTGCTTGTCAGCGGGGCGGTTGCCCTGAGCTTGCCGAGCAGGGCGGCGCTTGGCCGTGCGGCGTGTAACCTTGATCACATCATCTTCCTCGCGCACGGCGTAGCCGAAACTGCGAATCATCCGAGCGAACACGTCGGCGGGCGCATCGATGCGCGACAACAGGTCGGGGCTGACTGTAAGCTCGCCTTCCTTGGTGCCGCGCCGGATAGCCGCCAGCAGGCGCTCCAGTTCGTCGGCGCGCACGGCGACCGGCCCAGCCGGGCAGAAACCCAGCGCCAGATACCAAAGATCGTCGATCAACTCCGAGCGTGGCATGGCCGTGGCACCGCCGTCGGGCAACGCCGAAAGGGCGGCGCCGGCATCAGCAGCATCGGCGGTGGCATCTGCGCGGATCCGATAGAGCATCGCCTTAAGTTCCATCACCCGGCCCTTGAGCAGTGCCGGCAGATAGGCCGATGCGACGCCGATACGAATCCCGACCTTGGCCAACGCCTTGCGGTCATCATCGGTGAGATGATTCGCCGGATCGTCGCCCTTCACCCGCGCGGCACACCCCAGGCCCTCGCTCAACTGGAACGCGAGTCCCCGCGCGGATCCGGCGAACTTCGCCTGCGTCAGCGCGAACAACGGCGCGAGATCGGCACCGAGCGTCGCCTCAAGCCATCCTTGCAATCGCACCCGCATGTCTTCACGCGACGGCACATCGAGCAGATCGCTCGGCAACACCTCGACCAGAGGATGAAGAATGTCGGCACCGGCCATTAGCCGCGCGACCGGCGCCTGTTGCCAGATGATCCGGGCGCCGGACCGATCGAGTGTAAAGGCGTCATCATCGGACCCGGCCAGCGCGGCAATCCGTGCGCCGATCGATTCGCGCACGGCGCGGTTGGCCGCAGCCATCAGGCGCGGGCTCGCCGCAACTTCTTCGTCCAGCGGCACGAAGCGGAATCCGTCGAACCGGCCGACCTCTTCACCCTCGACGGTGATCATCCCTTCATCCGACACACCCGCCAGCAGTTTGTCTTTCTCACGCAGGCCTCGCGTGATTACCGAGGCTTTGCGATCGACGAAGCGCTGGGTCAGGCATTCATGCAGTGCATCGGAGAGTTTATCCTCGAGCTCCCGTGCCCGCGCCTGCAGCCCATCGGGGTCATCGAGCCAGGATTGCCGATGGGAGATATAGGACCATGTTCGCACCCCTGCAATGCGCGCCATCAGCGTGTCGATATCGCCGTCGATACGATCGAACTGACTGACCGAGCGTTCGATCCAGTCGGCGGGAATACGACCCGCATCTGCCATTAGAAATCGATAGATCCGCGCAACCAGACGCGTGTGGTTACCCGACAGATCGCCGCTAAAGTCAGGAATCTGGCACGTGTCCCAAAGGGCGCGTACCGCCTCGGGATTTGTCGCCATTTCCTTGATGTCAGCATGCTCGCGCATGGCGAGAAGCGCGTTGTAGTCATCCGTCGGCGGCGTGCGTCGAAGCTCGCGGTCAGGCGGCGGTATTTCCAGACTGCGCTTGAGTGCATCGGCGGTGGAAAAATCGAGATTGGCGTTCCGCCAGAAGATCGACGACACCGGATCGAATTCATGCGCCTCAACGGCCGCAACCAGTTCCGGTTCGAACGGGTCCAAATCCGCCGTCGGTCCGAAAGTGCCGTCTTCCATATACCGTCCGGCGCGACCCGCGATCTGTCCCACCTCGCTCGGTGACAGGCGGCGAAACCCGTGGCCGTCGAACTTGGTCATGGCGGAAAAACCAACATGGGTGATTCCCATGTTGAGCCCCATACCGATCGCATCGGTGGCCACCAGATAGTCGACCTCTCCTGCCTCATACATCGCCACCTGGGCGTTGCGGGTCCGCGGACTGAGCGCTCCCAGAACGACCGCAGTGCCACCGCATTGGCGGCGCAACAATTCGGCCAGCGCATAGACGTTCGACGCAGAAAACGCGACCACCGCGCTGCGCGGCGGCAGTCGGGTGAGCTTTCGGAAACCGCCATAGCTCAGTTTGGAAAACCGCTCGCGGCGCTCGATCTGCACATCGGGGATCAGACGCCGGATGATCGGCGCCATGGTCTCAGCGCCCAGCAACATCGTTTCCTCGCGCCCACGCGCTCGCAGCAAACGGTTGGTGAAGACATGACCACGCTCCGGGTCTGCGCAGAGCTGCACCTCGTCGATTGCCAGAAAATCAACTATCAGATCGAGAGGCATCGCCTCGACGGTGCACAGAAAATAGCGCGGATTGGCGGGCACGATCCGTTCTTCGCCGGTAATCAGCGCCACTGCGGCGGCACCTTTCATCTGCACCACACGGTCATAATTCTCGCGTGCCAGCAGACGCAGAGGGAACCCGATCATGCCGCTGGCATGGCCGAGCATGCGGTCGATCGCGAGATAGGTTTTGCCGGTGTTGGTCGGCCCCAAAACGGCTTTGACAGGACGGGAAGCGTGAACAGACATGACCCAAGCATCCCCACTCCCGCCCCCGATTGCAACCGGTCACATGACCCGACTAGAATCAAATTCCGACGAAGGAGTGACCACCCCTATGACGATCGATTTCCCCGACGGGCCAGGCGCAACCGCAACCGACCGTGTATCCGGCTCCGTACCTGATACCGGCGTGAGCGCCCCGACCAGCGACGTCGTCGTCTATTACAAGTCTGACGGCTACACGATGGCTGGTGAACGCCTGATGGGACGTCAATCGGCGGGCGCGAGCTTTCTAACCGGCCTCGCGAGGTATGCCCGTTCACGCGACCTGATCTGCATGGCGCCGGACCGGGCCTCGGCGGAAGAATTCGCCGACACCACACGCAAGGCGGCCCTGGACGGACCGCGCCCTCTGCGCAGCGCACGCTGGATTTCCTTCGATGCGCCCGAACGTCTCGGCGAAACCGGATGCCTATTCTATCCAAGCCCGACAATCGCAGATCAGGCCTGGCTGCGCCGCGCGCACGACCAGCGCGCGTGGAGCCTGTGCGGGATCACCCACACCACCGCAAGCGACACGGTGATGGAAGCAATCGGTAGTTTTGCGACCGCGCCGTTGCAGTCCTGGGACGCAGTAATCTGCACCTCGCAGGCCGTGCACGACACGGTGGCCGGGGTGCTCGACGAATGGGGAGATTATCTGGAATCACGCCTTGATGCCCCTGCTGACGCCGGGCGCAAAGCGTCCGCACTGCAGCTGCCGGTGATTCCGCTCGGTATCGACGCGGCTTCGTTCGACCCCGACCCGGCCGCCCGCACCGCGTTCCGGGCCGCACATAATATTGCTGAAGACGCCGTCGCCGCCCTGTTCCTCGGACGTCTCTCGGCCACCGCCAAGGCGCACCCCCTGCCCATGTTCCTCGGGTTGCAAGCAGCCCATGCCGAGACCGGCCACGCCGTGCATCTGATTCTCGCGGGCTGGTTCGAGACCGACACGGAGCGCGATCAGATCGAACGCCTGGCGCACGAGGCCTGCCCGGATGTGCCTGTCCATATTGTCGATGGCCGCGATGCCAACATGCGCCGCCAAGCCTGGTCGGCAGCAGACCTCTTCACCTCGCTTGCCGACAATATCCAGGAAACGTTCGGGCTGACCCCCATCGAGGCCATGGCAGCTGGCCTGCCGGTCGTGGTGACGGACTGGAACGGCTATCGCGACACGATCGAAGATGGCGTGCAGGGCTTCGCGATCCCGACGATCGCCGCCGCGCCCGGCGATGGCCTGGATGTTGTGTCGCGCTATCGCAGCGGACGATTCAGTTATGGCGGCTATATCGCCCGCACGGCCCAGTTCACCGCCGTGGACATCGATGCCGCGACCACTGCCTACACCCGGCTGATCGACGAACCCGAGCTGCGCCGCAAAATGGGTGAGGCCGGGCGCACCCGGGCGCGATCGGTCTATGACTGGTCGGTGATCATCCCAGCCTATGAGGAATTATGGGCGGACTTGGCGCGCCGGCGCACGCACGACCGAGAGGTCGCGGCGCCCCTGCCCGGGCGGGCAAGCGATCCGCTGCGCGATGACCCGTACAAGGTCTTCGCTGGATATCCGAGCACCACATTGCGCGACGACATGCGCGTCACGCGGCGCGCACCCGATGCAGACCTTGAAGTGCTGGTTCGCCACTCCATCAACAGTGCGGGCGTGGGTCTCATGTTGTCCGGCCCGGATTTGCGTGCCCTGCTTGGCGCCATTTCAAGTGCAGACAGCGCGAAAGGTATCAGCGTGGGGGCACTACTGGCGGCAAACGGCATGGCCGCACGGGAGACCCGACGGGCTATTCTTTGGCTGGCGAAGTTGGGGATTATCCGACTTTCGCCGGAATAAATACTCTAGCCGCGCGGCGGGATCGGCGTTGAAATTGAGCGCATGTCCACCACCGAGGCCCCGAGGATGCGGCCCTGACCGCGCTCCTGTACGAAGATCGCACAATAGGCCGGGTCCGCCCCGCCAATATCCTGCAGACGCATAACCATATCGACCGCCTCGCCGTTCCAGTCCGCGACCGGGCGCAACAGGCGGACGACGTTGTGATTGGTCAGCGTCTTTCCCTTGTTTTCGCCCCGCGTCACATCGGTAACGTGCTTCTCGTCAAACCGGACCAACATGATATCCGCTTCACCACGATAGAGCGCATCACTGCCGGGAATCTGGATACGCACCTGATCGTCCGATATGCGCGTCACCGCGACGGTCACACGGCCCTGCTTCAGGTCTCTGGCACGTTCGATATTGGCCTCGACCTGAGGCTGCCGGTTGCCCGACGCATGCAACTGACCGTCGACGACCATCTGCGGCGTATACACATAGGGCAGTTTGAGCTGTTCCAGATAGCGCTGCTGGCGTTGGGAATAGACTTCGTTCGCGAACGGGTCCGTCCAGCCGATGTAGTCCCAGTAATCAACATGAAAGCTCAGCGCCAGGATGCCCGGCTGATCGGCCAAATCCGCGAGCAGCGCATCTGCAGACGGGCATGCCGGACAGCCTTGCGAGGTGTAGAGCTCGACCACCGTGAGGCGCTGATCTGCATCGGCGGGCGTTGCCAGGCCGAGCCCCAACACAAGCGTGAGTGCAGCAACGACACGCAAGCACACGCCCCGGCGGGGCCAAACGGACCTGATCAACATCTGCGACATGCCACGAATATGGACGCCCTGACCGTCACGAACCAATCAACTGACGGTGACAAACCCCTCAAGCGGCGGCCAGCATGTTGCGCAGTACATACTGGAGGATGCCGCCATGGCGGTAATACTCCAGCTCATCGAGGGTATCGATCCGGCAGAGCAGCTCAACCTCCCTGGTCGCGCCATCCTCATAGGTGATGGTGCAGCCGAGGTCGGATCGCGGCTTCAGGCCTTCGGCCACGCCGACGATGTCGAACATCTCGCGGCCCGTCAGATCGAACGTCTTGCGGGTCGTGCCTTCAGGGAATTGCAGCGGCAACACACCCATGCCCACGAGGTTCGAACGATGGATGCGCTCGAAGCTTTCGACGATCACGGCCTTGACGCCCAGCAGGCGGGTGCCCTTTGCGGCCCAGTCGCGTGACGAGCCCGTGCCGTATTCGCGGCCACCGACGATGACCAGCGGCACTTCGTCGGCCTGATACCGCATGGCGGCGTCATAGATCGACATCTGCTCGCCCGAGGGATAGTGGATTGTCTCGCCACCCTCGGTGCCCGGAGCCATCTCGTTGCGGATGCGGATATTGGCGAACGTGCCCCGCATCATGACCTCGTGATTGCCACGGCGCGAGCCGAACGAGTTGAAGTCGATCGGCCGGACCTGGTGCATCTTCAGATAATCACCCGCGGGGCCGTCTTCCTTGATCGAGCCAGCCGGCGAAATATGGTCGGTCGTCACACTGTCGGCGAGGATCGCCAGCGTGCGCGCGCCCTTCACATCCGACATCGCGCCGGGTTCCGGCGCCATATCCTCGAAAAAGCTGGGATGACGAACATAAGTCGAGCCGTCGTTCCACTCATAGGTCAGCCCGGCCGAGGTCTTGATGTCCTGCCACTCTTTGTCACCCTCGAAGACGTTGTCGTAGCGCTTCCGGAACATCTCGGCGGTCAGGACATTGTCGAGAATATCCTGCACCTCTGCATTGCTCGGCCAGATGTCCTTCAGGAACACATCATTGCCGTCCTGATCCTGACCCAGCGCGTCATTGTAGACATCGACCAGCATCGAGCCCGCGATGGCATAGGCGACGACCAGTGGCGGCGAGGCCAAATAGTTGAGCTTGGTAAGGGGATGCACCCGGCCTTCGAAGTTTCGGTTGCCCGACAGCACAGCGCCGACGCCGACATCGCCCTCGACGATCGCTTCGTGAATTTCCGGCTTCAGCGGGCCGGAGTTGCCGATGCATGTGGTGCAGCCATAGCCGACCAGATCAAAGCCCATCTCGTCGAGAGGGGTTTGCAGGCCGGCAGCCTCGAGATAGTCGGTGACAACCTGGCTGCCTGGCGCGAAGGACGTCTTCACCCAGGGCTTGGGCTCCAGGCCACGCTCACGTGCCTTCTGGGCAACCAGTCCTGCGGCGACCAGTACCGACGGGTTCGAGGTGTTGGTGCAGCTGGTGATCGCGGCAATGACCACGTCGGCCGGCGCGATATCGTAATCCGTTCCTGCAACGGCCGTTGCCGTGCCTGCGCCCATATCCGACAGGGCGGTGTTGGCCGAGGCAACCATGTCCGACAGTGCGACGCGGTCCTGCGGGCGTTTCGGTCCGGCCAGCGACGGCTCGACGCTGGACAGATCGAGCGAGAGTGTATCCGTGAAGACCGGGTTCCATTCTCCCTTGATACGCCACATGCCCTGGGCCTTCGCATAGGCCTCGACGAGCGCAACCGTCTCATCGCTGCGCCCGGTGAAGCGCATATAACGCAGGGTCTCTTCGTCGACCGGGAAGATGCCGCATGTCGCGCCATATTCCGGCGCCATGTTCGAGATCGTCGCGCGATCGGCCAGGGTCAGATGATCGAGGCCGTCGCCATAGAATTCGACGAACTTGCCAACGACGCCATGGGCCCGCAGCATCTGCGTGACCGTCAGGACCAGATCGGTCGCGGTCATGCCCTCCTTGAGCTCACCATCGAGGCGGAACCCGATCACCTCGGGGACAACCATCGAGATCGGCTGGCCGAGCATCGCGGCCTCGGCCTCGATGCCGCCAACACCCCAGCCCAGAACACCGAGGCCATTGACCATGGTGGTGTGGCTGTCCGTGCCGACCAGCGTGTCGGGATAGGCGATCGTCTTGCCATCTTCCTCGGCGGTCCAGACTGTCTGCGACAAATACTCCAAATTCACCTGGTGGCAGATACCGGTTCCCGGCGGAACGACGCGGAAATTGTCAAAGGCGCCCTGGCCCCAACGCAGAAACTCATAGCGTTCGCCGTTGCGCTCGAATTCGAGCTCAACGTTCTTGCCAAACGCGGCGGCGTCGCCGGAATGATCGACCATCACCGAATGGTCGATGACCAGATCGACAGGCGAGAGCGGATTGATGATACGCGGGTCGGCGTCGAGATTGTCGACCGCGTCGCGCATCGCCGCCAGATCGACGACCGCCGGCACGCCGGTGAAATCCTGCATCAGTACGCGGGCGGGCCGATAGGCGATCTCGCGCGGTGAACGTTGCTCCTTGAGCCAGTCCGCGAGGGCCTGCACGTCGTCGGTCGAGACGGTGCGCCCATCTTCATAGCGCAGCAGGTTCTCCAGCAGCACTTTCAAGGAATAGGGCAGGCGCGAAATATCGCCGAGTTTCTCGGAGGCTGCTTCGAGGCTGAAATAGTCATAGCTCTGGCCCGCGACACTCAATGTGCGGCGGGTCTTCAGGCTGTCCTGTCCGGTAACGCTCATGGACGCTTTCTCCTTCCCGAAAGGGAATTCATCTGATGATACGGAAGCTGGCGTGCGGGTGGTGACCCAAGCAGCGCCAATTTGGGGCGGTTATATGTCAAACGCCCGGTGACTCCAAGCTTCGGGACGTCATAAAACTTAAGACGAGGCGCCCTGGGCAATGTGTTTGGCCAGCGCATGCACCGCAGGACCCGCATCACCGCGCGGCGGAATCAACCCGATATCGACGATGGGCAAAACCGGAAACCCCTCATCAGGCATGAGTTCGCGAAAATCAGCCGGCAAGCCGCTGCGCGGCAGGATCGTCACTGCAAGCCCAGCTTCCACGGCCGTAACAAGACCGGCCACGCTTTCGCTGGAGTAGGCGATGCGGTGGGGCCGCCCCGCTTTTTCGAGGCTTTCCACCGCCCATTTGCGGAACGAACAACCGGGTTCGAACACGGCCAGCGGCACGGGCTTGCGTTCATGCACCACATGCCGGCGCGACGTGGCCCACACCACGGGCTCGCGGCGAACGAGCTGACATTCCTGCTCCACCATCTCAATAGTAACCAGGCCGATATCCACCTCACCCGCATCGTGGGCGTGGGAAATCTTGGTGCTGCTCGCGCAATGTAGCTCCACCTCCACCAACGGATATGAGTCCGCAAACGCCGACAAAACCCGCGGCAGGAACCCGCTGATGTAGTCGTCCGGCACACCAAGCCGGACCGCCCCGGCGATTTCCGGCTCGCTAATTTTCGTCAGCGCCTCGTCATGAAGATGCAGGATGCGTCTCGCATACTCGGTCAGCGCCTGGCCTTCGCGGGTCAATGCCGAGCGCCTGCCGGCCCGCTCGAACAGGCTGCGCCCGACGACCTCTTCCAGCCGCTTGATCTGCATGCTGACGGCGGATTGAGTTCGATGCACCTGGCTCGCCGCCTGGGTGAAACTGCCGGTGTCGACGACGGCCAGAAGGGTGCGCAGAAGGGGTATGTCGAGCGTCTCATTCATGCGTGCCAATATATCAATATTTCTGATGTTATCAATCAATACTATTCGTTGGATTTAAGTCCCGAGCAGACGCATTTCTCTCCCATGACGTGTGCGCATTCGAGCAACCGAGGACCAAAATGATCCGACCTGACCGGCTTATCTGGCGATTTTTGACGACCGCATGCATCCGTAGCGGCGCAAAACCCGTCCGTTGCCGGCCGTCGCCGGCTGTTTTGACGGATCATCGGTCGGCACGGGCGCCTCTGGAATTCACACAAGGAAGGATTGGGGTATGGATATGAACCACGTGAAACTTCGCCGGCACCGCCCCGCACCACGTTCGGGACTGCCGCGCACGAACAGATTCTTAAAATTTCTCGCGGAACGACATGATCTCTGGCTGGCGCACCGCGCACACGCGCGGTGGCGACAGGAACTGCAGGCCTTGGACCCGCGCCTGCTGCGCGATATCGGCCTGACTAACTGGACGGTCGACGATGTCAGCAGGGTCGCCCAAGCCCGGGATCTGGCGCAGATCGCGGCGGAGGCAAAAACCACATTTCCGCCGCATTGCGACCCATCTCTCGCCAAACTGGCACCCCATCTTGAAGCCTGACCGATAGCGTCCCCCATCAACGCATTCGGTCTGCCTCCGATGCGTCGCCCCGAACCCCTTCGGGCCGACGCTGATCCAGGCCCTTAAAGGCCGCCGGAACCCCCAACCGGCGGCCTTTTTCTATCTGTACCTTCAAAATTTCCGTCAGGGCTTCTCGACGATCCCGAGCTGGGCCAGAAAATCCAGCGTATCGAACTCATCCCACTCATCTGCGACCTGGCCATCGCGGATGCGCATGACGTTGAACGTCGCAATCTCGAATGTCTTCCCGGTACCCGGGCGGCCCATGAACTCACCCTGATGGGTGCCGGTGACGTGCAGACGGTTGAAGACCATATCGCCCTCCGCAACCTGCTCCAGCACGACCATGCTGTAGTCGGGAAACGCCACCTTCACCGCAGCCTGCCCAACAATATGGCCGGGCTTGTCCGCCGGTCCCGGCAACAGCGGGAAATGAAACACATGGTCGGCATGCATCAGATCGGCCACTGATTGCAGGTTGCCCTTGGTGAATTCCTCGAAAAACTTCCGCGCCACCGCCTTGTTGTCTTCGATCGACATGGATCCACTCCCTTTCGGTTCCGACAATGTTGATGTACTCCGAGTGTTGCCCGTCCCTGACATCCCGACAAGTCGGACCAACAAGTACGCTCGGCAGACGCCGCACACTTTGCTAGGTTCGCGCGCTGCTCGAAAGACAACGCGAAGCCCGCGGCGCCGGAAAACGAGGAAACGTGCAAGGTCTCACCACACATAAGCTGGGTTGCATTCGCGGCGAGCGCGCGGTCTTCGCCGGACTGGACCTGGCGCTGAATCCCGGTCGCGCGGTGCTGCTGTCTGGACCCAACGGCAGCGGCAAGTCGAGCCTTTTGCGGGTATTGGCGGGCCTGTTGCCCCCGGCCGCCGGGCGCATCGATTGGGAAGGCACCGACATCGCCGAAGACCGCGACGGGCACCGCGCGCGCATCGCCTACATCGGACATGCCGACCCGCTCAAACCGGCGCTAACGGCAGCGGAAAACCTCACCTTCTGGGCGCGCCTTTACGGCTTCGACCCCGATGTCGAGCCTGCACTGTTCCAGTTCTCGATCGAAGCCCTGGCGGATGTGCCCGTCCGCTACCTGTCTGCCGGCCAGCGCCGGCGGGTGACCCTGGCACGCCTCGCGCTCGGCCAGAACTCCGAAGCCGGCCCCGCCCTCTGGCTGCTTGACGAACCGGCGACCGGTCTCGATCCCGGGGCGGTTTCGATGCTTGCCAACACCATCCTTGCCCATCTCTCAAACGAGGGCGTCGCCATCATCTCGACCCATGGCGGCCTGCTCGACGCGTTGCTCGAGGACAGCGCAGAGCGTTTCGACATGCGAGAATTCGAGGCATGATCGGGCTCACACTCCTGGTCCGGCGCGAACTCCGGCTCGCGTTCCGCGGCGGCACGGATGCGATGATGGGTGTCATCTTCTTCGTCCTCGCGGCCATCCTGTTTCCGTTCGGCGTCGGCCCCGACGCCGCAATCCTACCGCGCATTGGCGGCGGCATCATCTGGGTCGTCGCGCTGCTGGCGGCACTGCTGTCGCTCGAACGCATGTTCGCCGCAGACCATGAGGATGGCAGCCTCGACCTGCTCTACCTGTCGCCGGTCTCTCTCGGCCAGCTCGCGCTCGCCAAGGCGATCGCCCACTGGCTGACCAGCGGCGTGCTGCTGCTGATCGCTTCCCCGGTTCTGGCGCTGCTCTACAATTTGCCGTCCTCGGCGTTTCTGCCGTTGGTGGCGACGATGGCGCTGGGAACCCCCACGCTCAGCCTCGTCGGCGCGATCGGCGCCGCACTCACGCTCGGTGCACGGCGTGGCGGCGTGCTGCTCGCCCTGCTCTTGCTGCCGCTCTACATCCCAGTCCTGATTTTCGGGGCCGGCGCCATCGACGGCGCCATTGCGGGACGCGACATCGCCCCCCAACTGATGATCCTCGGCGGTTTCCTGCTCGCCGCGCTGGCGCTCGCACCCTGGGCCACGGCGGCTGCGCTGCGTCAGGCAATCGAGTAAACTGTACGCAGCTATTCAATGCGCGCCAACGACGCCCGCACCAAACGACGGATGTGAAATTGCTTCACCGCTTTGCAAACCCCGCCCGTTTCTCACGCATCGCCGCGCGGGTTCTGCCCTGGTCGGCGACCCTGACCGGCCTGTTGTTCGTCGCCGGCATCTACTTCGCGCTGTTCGTCTCACCCGCCGACTATCAGCAGGGTGACACGGTGCGCATCATGTATGTGCATGTGCCGTCCGCCTGGATGGCCATGGCCTGCTACACGTTCATCGCAGTGATGAGCGCGACGTCGCTCATCTGGAAACACCCGCTGGCGGATATCGCCGCCCGCGCCGCCGCGCCGCTGGGTGCGGGTTTTACCATCATCGTGCTGACGACCGGCAGCCTTTGGGGAAAGCCGACCTGGGGCACATGGTGGGTCTGGGATGCGCGGCTGACCTCGGTGCTGGTCCTGTTTTTCCTCTATCTCGGCCACATCGCGCTGACCCACGCCTTCGACAACCCACAGCGGGGTGCCAAGGCGGCCGCCGTGCTGGCGCTGGTCGGCTTCGTCAACATTCCAATCATCAAATTCTCGGTCGATTGGTGGAACACGCTGCACCAGCCCGCCAGCCTGACGCGGCTCGACCGGCCGGCGATAGACCCCGCAATGCTGACCCCGCTGTTGCTGATGGGGCTCGCCTTCATGGCCTATTTCGTCACCATGCTGCTGATCCGCATGCGCGCCGACCTGAATGCCGCCCGCGCCAGGGCGTTGCAGCTGTCTGCGGCCGAATAAAATCACCACACCCATGCACGCCTGAGTACATAGGTCGCACGCGAAGTTGAACAATTCTGCGTTGCTGTTCGCACGGAGCCTGGCCTAAGAACGCAGCACCTCATTCCTCGAGCCAAACAGAGATCAGCGCCGTGAAAACACTTATCGCCTCCGTCGCCCTGTCATTCATTACTGTCGCCACCCCGACCCTGGTGCAAGCTCAGGACGTGGAAGCCGGCAAGAAAGTGTTCCGGCGCTGTACTGCCTGCCACACCGTGGACGAAGGCGGGAAGAACAAGGTCGGCCCGAATCTCTGGGGCATCTTCGGCAGCACCGCCGCGGCACGCCCGACCGGCTACAAATATTCAGATGCAATGAAGGCCTCGGGCATTGTCTGGGACGATGCATCGATGTCCGACTATTTGGAAAACCCGCGCAAGATGGTCCCAAAGACCCGGATGGCCTTCCCGGGCCTGAAGAAACCGGAACAGCGCGCCGACTTGATCGCTTATCTGAAGAGCGTCACCCAGTAGCGCCGCGCGCGAATTCCGCCACCGCAGCACTCGAAAACCAAACACTTCCATCACGGACCGTCACGCTTGAGTGACATCCACTCGCGCGCGCCCTGTCCCGTGCCAACATCGAGGTTGAGGCGTCGCGCCCGACGGAGATGTATGGGGCATCTGGTCGGCACCACGATCGCCCTGACAAAGGTGATGGAATTCGCCGGCCCGACCACGGTCATGTATCAGCGAAAGGGTTACGACCCTGACAATCAGGACTGGTTCTGGGCGGTGTTCAAGCCGACCGGCGAGGTCGTCGTCAATCCGCTGGGCCTGAACATGGCCGGCCGGATCGTTGGCGGAAACGCCATGCCCGATGCACCGTTCAACTGTGTTGCCTGCCACAAGGCAGCACCGGGTGACGACATGGTCTTCCTCCACGACGCCGTACCCGCCATCAAATAACACGGCGGCGTTTGTCTCAGGGATCGTCGCGGGTGCTGGCCATGTCACCGGTGCCCGCGACAATCCATCAAACAGTTCACATATTTCTGGTTCCGGTCATGTCACGCCTTCTCATAACAGTGCTGGCGCGCTTTCTGGTCTCGGCGACCGCGCATGCTGAAGATCCGAACGACGTCGCCCGTCTGAAACAATCCGGGCACTGCCCGGGTTGCGATCTGTCAGGGGCCTATCTGCGGATCGCGCGAATCGCCAATGCGAATTTGTCTGGGGCCAACCTGTCTGGCGCTGATTTGATTTCCGCCGACCTGTCTGGCGCCAACCTCGCCGGAGCCGACCTGTCGGGCGCAAACATGGTCCGGGCGAGCCTCGTGGGTGCTCGGCTCGACGGCGCGAGATTTACAGATACCATCCTGATGCGTGCAATCATGGACGACACAAACCTGGTGGCGGCCGAGGGGTTTTCAGCAACCCAACTCCGCGTGGCATGCGGAAATGCAAACACGCGACTGCCGGACGGATTTCAGATCTCGCGATGCGCGGTTAGCGAACTTGAAAGCCTTGTCGGGACAAAATGAGAATGCTGCCCCTTGAGCGTTGCGGCTTTTGGTCCCACATGAATGTGAATGCGAATAGATTGGGTTACACTGCCAAGTACCGTTTGAATAGCCCCTAGATTTGTAGACGCTTTCTTTCCTAATTTTGAGGCAAGGAGGCCATGATGGGCAGAAGTAGTTACAGCGACGATTTCAAACGGGACGCG